>QWCH01000468.1_pt2 | contig 216489 bp, 166 predicted proteins | sample 1972671 | NCBI WGS metagenome assembly QWCH01 (sample SAMN09866713, study PRJNA288562) | Human gut metagenome isolate term3_stool, whole genome shotgun sequencing... | isolation source: gut | host: Homo sapiens | place: USA: California | reverse complement strand
CAGTGGCGGCGACAAAGGTCAGATATTCCGCGGCAGAGCTGCGCAGAGCAAGCTCCTTTTCGCTCTTTCTTGCAGGCACAACACCAGCCTCCTTGCCCTCTTTTCCATGATGATTATATCATTTACTGCTTGATTTTCAACAATCTATCTGTATCGGTTGTCCGTTTTTCCATGACAGCAATTATTATACGAATAAAGCAGCAGGAACTCCCCTGCCCCTGCTGCCGTTCCTCTTTTCACTTATCCTATGATTTCCTCGCGCACAACCTCCTCTACCCTGCCGCAAATCATCTCCATCCTCCGCACCCACTCCATCTGCTCATTTTCCTTCATCTCCTCATCCACGCCTTCCGCCTCCGCCATCTCCCGAACAAGCACCGCCACCCGCTCTTCGCACTCCTTCTGCACGGATTCCAGCAGCGCCGCCAGCTCGTCCGCCCAAATCAGCCTAATATACTCGTGCGGATGCTTCTCCTGCAAATAGCGCTCATACAGGGATGCCCACTTGCCATTGGGCGACTTATCCCCCAGCATACAAGTAGGAAAGTAGTAGTCGCCCACAAGGGTGTAGTGAATGCCGTTCTCCATGATTTCGGCGGGCAGTTTGTTCGTCATCGTCATTTTCATCAAGCAAACCTCCTGTGCTTATTATCGCCTTGGCATTGAACCGCATACACAGCACAGGGGCTAAAATTGTTCCGTTCATGATGACGGGGTTATTTCGGGGTTATTAGGCACTTGTGAAAGTGCCGCAAAGCCTTGTGTCGCAAGGGTTTGCGGTTCGTCGAATGCTTTTCATGGGGTTCAAGAGGTGAAGGTGCTAATCTCCTCAACAAGTTTCCACCTTTTGTGTATCAAAATATCAAATTCGCACTTTTTAGAGGACGAAATGAGGATATAGAAATGCCCTCCGCGGTTGTGAGTAACCGGCGGAGGGCATTTTTTACACTTTTCTGCCAACCATTTCGTTGAATTGCGCCTCGGTGATGCGCGAAATTCCCAGCGATTCGGCCTCCCGATTCTTCGCCGTGCCCGAATCCGGCGTGTTCGTGATGAGGTAATTCACGTCGCGCGAAAGCCTCTCCGTCAGCGTTGCACCGCACGCTTCCAAGCAGGCTTGCAGCTCGTTGCGGTTGGCGAACGTCTTGAGCCTGCCTGTGACAGCGAACGTTTTCCCGCTGATTTGCTCAATTTGTTCCGCATCAAACAGGAAATTCGTCACATTCGTGTCGAGCGTTTCTTTCTTCTGCTGAACTTTTGCCTTGTCCTTTTCGGAAACGCTGCTGTTGGCATAGTCCAGCACTGCCGCAATCAGCTCCGTATTGCCGCTGTCCTGCACGGCTTTTGTGAATGCGTCCAAATCCTTGGCGAAAATCAGCTTTTCACGAAGCATCAGGTAGAACAAATCGGGGTGCTCAATCGCCATACCTGCCAGCTTCAGTGCTTTTGTTTTGATGTATTTCGCATACACTTTGCCGTTTTCGTCGGACCAGTCTCGTTTGTCCTCAACAAATCCGATTACAACACTGAGAAGAAATTTGGTGCTCATGCCTGAAATATCGGGGATGTGAAGGATGATGGTTGTCTTCGTTTTAGGCAGTATGGTTTGCAGCTGCTTCGCGAAAGAAGAAGGGCAGGTGAAGTCTTGCAGATTTTCACATTCCGTGAATGCTGGTGCTTCGATGGAAGTAACGGAATCAGGAACGCTTATGCTCGTCAGTCTGCTGCAGCCACTGAACGCCTCTTCCCCGATGGACGTGACGCTGTCCGGAATGCTTATGCTCGTCGGGCTGCTGCAGTTACTGAACACCTCTTTCCCGATGGACGTGACGCTGTCCGGGATGCTTATGCTCTTCAGGCTCTTGCAGTCTTCGAATGCAAAATCCCCGATGGATGTAACCGAATCCGGGATCACCACATCCCCACCCTTCCCGTATACTCCACCAGCTCACCATTTTCAATCCGAAAGTCGCTCATTTTCCTTTGCGCTCCTTTTCTTTTCGTGCCTTCTCCATCCAATCGTAAAACTGATGAATGTTGGCGTAATAATCGTGTCCAAAACGGCTCTTCTTCTCAATCATCGGCTCAATTCGGCTCTTTATCGTGCCGTCCAAGTAGCCCTGCGCCAGTTCGTAAACCACGTTTCGATCATAAATCTTCTGGTTTACACCGACACAGAAATGCTCGATTCGCGCAACATAGGCGCTTATCTGCTTGTACTCTTCGGAACGTGTGTTCCTCGCAATCTCCGCAATTTGCTTGGGCATGTACACGTTCAAATGATCCAGCACCTGCTCTTGCAGCCGATTGTATGCTTCCAGTGTCGCCTGCTTTCGGTCTCGGACTTTCGTCCAGATGAACGTATACAGCGTGAACCCCGCCGAAAACAAGGATACTACAAGTGCGGCAACGGATAAGGCTGTATCCATCTGCTTTTCCTCCGCGTCATTTATTGGTGCTTTCAGCCATCTCCTCCACCTCTTTCCTCGTCAGCACCAGCTTCATCGCCCACACCGGCACTTCGGGAATCTCGCAGCCATCCTCCACAAACACAAACGCGGTCTTATAGGCGGGCATCCGCTCCGGGAATAAGCCGTAGCCATCCGTGAAGTAAATCAGCCCCTTCAGGTTGGCAAACTCCCCGTCCCGAATCATCTCATCCACCCGCTGGAATACCGGGCGGAAGTCCGTTCCGCCAAGCCCCTTGATGGCCATCGTTTGCAGATAGTGGTCAAACTCCTCCCGCGAGGTGATTTTGATGTCCTCCTGAATGTCCTCGTCGCACTGGATGATGTGGACGTTGATGTGGCTGAAAAAGCTCTCCGTGCTTTGCAGGATGTTGTACGTCTTCTGCAAAAACGCCTGCACCTGTTCGCCCATCACCGACCCAGACGTGTCAATCGCGATGACAAACTCGCGGATGCGCTTCACGTCCTTGTATTCCAGCGATTCAATGAGCGGCATCCGCTTTTCGGGGAAAAGCTGCATCCCGTAGCTGTAAAACACATAGTCGAACTCATCATCATTGATGCGCATGGCCTCGCCCATCACGGCGAATTTCTTCAGGAACGCCGTGTAGTCGTACTTTTCCCGGTTGACGGCGCGGAGATTCTGCATCATGCCGCCTGCCTCGTCGCCGCGCTGCTTGTGGAACGTCTCCAAGTCGGTCTGCATCTGCTCGGCAATGTGCTGCCAGTCCTGCAAGAGGGCGGATAGCGCCGCTTGTGCCTGCGCCGTGCTGGCATCCTCCTGCTGACCGTCGTTCGGCTGATCGCGCTGTGATGTTGATGTACCGCCACCGTTATCCCCCGCTGCTTGCTCCTCCGCCATAGCAACGCGCGCAGTCGGTGCATACCAAAGTGCGTGATTATCCGGCGAAAACAGGCGCTTCAGGCGGGCAAATTCCGTTTCGCTCGGCGGATTCATCCGCAGATACGTATAGAACTTCTCCGCCGTCAGCAGGTTGTTGACCCTCAGCACAATCTGCTGGAGGACTTGCACCTGCCCTGCCGCCTGCGCGTTCGTGAGCATCGGCAGATTCAAGTCGTTGATGACCCCCTCCACCGCCATGTCGCACGCTAAATTTCACAGCGGCTGCAGCACGCTCGGCTTCACCTCGAAGTGTCGGAAAACGCCGTGGAGGATTAGGGATACCCCTCATAATTGAGTCCAACCCAGCTGCGTCATCCCTGCCGGGCAAAAATTCCGAGAAAAAGTGCAATTCAAGCGCATTGTTTGCACGAGAAATAAACCTCGTTACAGCAAACTGTTTCTTTCTGCTTCCGCAATCATCTCGTCGGGCGATAGTCCTTCGATGCGCTTTAAGTCCGCATCTGCCTCCGGAAGAATGCGGCACGCTTTCGTGTAGTAATCTTGCAGCTGACTGCGTGCATACTGGGCGAGTTCTGCCTTGTCGGAATCAGCGGAGGCTTTCGGATTGCAGGTCAAATCGCGGTCGTTTATCTGCAAGTACGGTGACTGTGCCGCTTCCTGTACGAAGCATGACACCGGCTGCGTTGCCGATACATAGGACATGTACAGGTTTTGTTTTGCGCGGGTGACAGCAACATAGAAGAGTTTCCGCTCATCATCAAGCGTACTTTGATATTTGTCTTTGTTTTCCGCAAATGTGCCGCCCAGCACATGATAGTATTGCTTCCCGCCCAGCGTACGCGCGGGAAACTCATTTTTCGTAAGTTCAGGCAGAAAAACCGTGTGAAATTCCAGCCCTTTTGCCTTGTGAACCGTCATGATTTGCACGGCATCATTGTCGGGGGACTTCTCTTGAAAGCTGATGTACCGATATTCCTGTGCCGCTCGTTTCGCAAGAAATTTCAGCAGCATATCGACGCGCGCTGACAGCTGATAATCGCCATAGATTTCATCAAAGTCATCTAAAATTCTTTTGATTCCATCCAAACTCATTCTGCGCGCATCGAGGTCTTCCGCCGCATCATCCAAGAAGTTGATTTTCTCGCAAAATTCACACAGAATCCTGCTGAATGGCTGAAAGCCATCCCCTATTCCTCGCAGAAACTTAAACCCGTTTTGATTGCGGACGCATCCGCAAAATCCTTCCAGCCTTCGTTGAGTTTCAGCTTATCGCCGTCCTTCAAAAAACGCAGGGTATCCACAAAGCGCTGAAAGTAGTCGCCGATGAAGAAATTTTCCGCACTATCGGCTTCAAATAGGATTCCCGCACGATTCAGTGGAAAAGGCGCAAGCCAATGGCGCAGTATTATGCCGGGCGCACCAAAAATCCTCCCATGCGATTCTTCTACTTGCATAGGAGGTGGTTGGGTCAACTAAAAGACATTTCCTCTTTTGCCGTGTTCGTCGTCTTGGTGCTATGTTATTCCAAATAATTCTACTACGCGACGCAAGTGCGCGGGAGATGCTCGTGAATCCGTCCACTGCGTCCTCGCCGGAGAGGAGCGGAGACGTTGCTAACTCGTAGGAGCTTTCCATCGGGAACGCCTGTCGTTCATGTGTTGGCATCAAAAATATATCATTAAATAGAGGGGTCACACAGGCAGATTGGATGCCTTCATCATTGACACGCCGCCCATCCCCAGCGTCGTCTTGACACCAATCCCGGCATAAGGGGCAAAGCTGTACAGCGTTGTCCACAGCGCCATCATGGGCGCAGGCAGGCGCGTTTCAATGCTAATCCGCCCCTGAAATGCAGGAAGCCGCACTTGCTTCATTGGATAGCGTGTGGTGTGCAAATTGTAATCCACAATGTGAATGCCGCGCAGAAGTGCCTGAAAAGCATCTTCGTCATCCATCGGAGCTTCAGGAAAACTGACATTCCAGCGGGAGATCAGGGACTGTAAAATCAACGATTCCTGCGGGAAAATCACATAACGCTTATCCTGCTTGAACGTTGTGGGCGTTAGAAAGTGGATTGGAAAAAGCTGAACGTTTGACAGCGATTCGCCGCACTTCAACAAATGCTGGAAATTTGGGACTTCCACGGTGCTTCCTGCGGTGGCAAGCAATGTGCCGCTTCGCAGAGCAATGACGGAGAGCGCATTCAAGATAGGCGAAAATATTTCGACCATCTCGTCGGTCATGAGGTTAACCACCCATTCGCCGCGATTGGCAGCAGCATTCCAAAGAATATACTGATTGATTGGACGGGTGGCTTGCTCGTGAAGCGCCGTACCAACTTCAGTCGGCACTTGTGACAACAGCCATGCGTAAAGCGGATAGGCAATCGACGCATTGAGCCCAGCTTGCTTGCTTTCCAAGCTGATTCGGTATTGTTTTATCATAGAATATCCACCTTGCATGGACCGAACGGGAATAACTCCTGATGATACAGTCCATATTTCATAGTATGCGGGGAGATGCCCAGTGCAGGGTCGTTTTCATGATGATGCGCACGGAAAGACTTGCACATGAACGCAGAAACATGCTGCAAAGCAAGCTGCTTTCCCTCATAGGGGTACGACAGCGTTTTGCTGAAAAAGCCGGCGCCGCCACCAAGAAAGAGCGTTGACGCTGCAAGCTGATAATGCGCATGGTCAGGCACGGTAAAATGTTCAGCGTACGTTTTTTGATGGTATGCGGCAAAGGTTTGGATGGCACGCAGCAAGGATTCCTTGGTAATTCTGCCGCGCAGGATGGACTGGTCCAACGTCAGCGTAGTATGAATCAGCTGCCCCGGTGCAATGCACTCACGGCAGACAGGCAGTTTGCGGACAGCGCCGCTGATGCTGGCATCGCACTTGCAGCTTAAACACATGGCACTGTCTGCGATGACTTGACTGTCGGAAACAGAAAGTCCGCGCAGAAGGTCTTTCTGCGGTGTATCGCGCTCAATCTGCGGATACAATTGATGGAGATAACGTGCTTCAAAAGCGCCCCTTGGCTTCTGCCAATCAAGAGGGGCTTTTTTGCTGCCATCCTGCTGAATCATGGAAAAAAGCAGAGCTGTGCGCAGCGCGCCTTTGATACTGCTGCCGGGAACGTAAACCTGATTGGCCGTGTTGCGGATAAACGGACGAATTTCCTTGCACGAATGGTTTTCATCAAGTGCATCGGCACTGCGGAAGGTGCAGCGCACAAGCGCGTGCTGCTCAGCGGGAGAAAGTGCAATGCTCTTGAAGAAGCGTCCTAAATCTGTGTCCGCACCAAGGCAATAGGCTTCAAAACGCTCCAGCTGATTTCGGCGGAGGAGGAGGGCAAACAGCCGTTCTTCATCAATATAGGAGATGGTATTGCCGTTCAGCATGTAAAATTTTTTCGGGATGACTTTGCCGTCCCCAACGTGGAGCAGCCCTTGCGTTGTCAGCGTCAAGTCAAAGCATTGGAGCGTTCCTGATTCAATCATGCCTTCACCCCCAGAAACATCGGCTTGGAATAGCGGTAAACGGGGTGATTGCCCGATTCGGCAACGGTGTACAAATCCCCGTGATAACGCTGCGTACAAGTTGCGCCGGCGGCAAGGTAATACTGCGTTTGCTTTTTGAATGGCTCTGCATTAAATGTGTTTGATTGGATGAAACCACTCCGGCGAATCAGCCGATACTGCGCGTGCTGCATGGTTTGTTCCAGCTCATCATCGCGCGGCAAACCGGTTGTCAGCAGCAATTGATAGGGCGCAGATGCGTCCGCCAGCGCATGTTGGAGGAATACCAGCTGGGAATCATCAGAATCGTCCAAACGAATCTGCTCTTCGACGGTAAAACGCCCGTAGCCGACGCTGGTTTTTCCGCCAATGCCGGACAAACCAAGCACCGTAAACAATTCGGCACAATAATCCAGCTGACGCTGCTCCTTGCAGCCAATCAGCACATACAAACCGCAATCGGGAAAGAAGCGATATGCGCCCACCTGATAGGGAACGGCATCCGTTTCGTCGGACACGGCGGCCTGCGTTCTGCCTGCAAGTGTCCCGAAAGCATCCGGCTGCGACTGATAAGAGGCTTCTCCGGCAATAGAACGCCAGAAATCAGAAAAGCTGCGAACGGGAATCCATGCAAGTTTTTTCATTGCTTTACGGCTGCCCTGCGGCATTTCGTGTTTCTGCGGGAGACGAGAAAAAGTCCTGCAAGGCTTGGGCAGGTAGTAATCAACACCGTGCGCGGTACGATGCCACGGCATACTGTCACTGAGCAGCAATGAACCATCCGCAGCCTGCTGAAGGAGCGAATGGAGTCCATCAATGCCGTGGAGAGACAATGCAGTGTGGCAAAGTGCGGAAAAGAGCGTATCGGCATAGAAATGATCTTCTGATGTGAATAAGGAAAGCGCGGAATCGGAAGTGCCGAAGTGAGCAAGGCCATCAAATCGCAGACGAATTAGGGAATAATTCATAGTTCTCGGCCTCCTTGAAAATGTCCATCAACGTTTGGTCGGAGGTTTCATCCTGAAAATGCTGGAAAGAAAAATCGGAAAAGCCGACCCGCCCGCTGCCGCGCGAACCATGACCGCCCAGATAGTCCATCTGAAGCAGCTTCATGCCAAGCGCCAGCAGCTGCAAATCGGGGGTCAGCTCACTGGAATTTTCAATATCGTACACAATGGTGCAGCCAAACTGAACGCCTGCTGTAACGCGTTCAATTTGCCGCGGATTAGCTTGGCTGGTTTGACGGTTAATGGTGTTTTCCGCCTTTACTTCCGTCAAACCAATGCTTGCAAAATCGCTGGCATTGGATACAAAGCAGTCAGCGAACTGAAGCCGGGAACGTTTGACAGGCGCAGCGGAACCGAAAAGCCGCAGAATGGCGGAGTCGTCCTCCTTGTGGTCGGGCATATGCTCAATATCCTTGCATTTGCTGCGAACAAGCAGCGTGCGGATTTTTCCCTTCAAACTGCTGCCGGGAATAATGGGCCGATTGGTGTAAGGGTCGCGAACAACCGGGCTGTCCACTGCGCCAATGGCAGAAAAGGCAGAGGAATCCCCAATATGCAATCCTGTTTTGACGGTCAAAACGCAGTGGATGATAATTTTTCCGTACATTGTTATGCTTCCCTCCCGCCGAAGTATTTATGATAAGCAACCAAGGCTTCCATGTACTGCGCAAAACGAATCATCTGCTCGCGGCTGCTGCCGATGCCTTTGATATACGAAAGCAAATTCGCGCTGGTGACAAAATCCTTAATCTTGGAATCCTTGCCGGCATCGTAGACAATGCGCACGCGCAAATTCAGCAGTTTTGTGCAGCTTTCCGGCTTCAGGCCGATTTCGCTGCTGCGGCTTTCTACATTATAGATATCGTTGGCAATGCTGAACCAGTTGCGCAGCTTGGATGTTGTGATGCTTTTTGAATTTGCGCTCATCAGCGATTCTGCAAGATCAACATAGTTTGCCGGGATTGCCTTGGGTTCAACCGGAGCGGCAGGCGCAGGTGTGAAGCTGCCTCTGGATGGCTGCCGCTGATTGTTATAGCTATTGTAGTTATTGCTGTAAGCCATTTGAATCTTCCACCTTTCTGTTCAAGTAGACATATAGGTAGATGGCAGTGATGAGCTGGTCGCGCTCTTGCGGAATGGCTGCCCAGCGGTACACCGCCTTGGAGAATGCGTCGTACTGCGCGCTTTTTTCCTTATCAAAGCTGCTTGGCTTCAGGCGTGCCAGCAGATAGGCTAACCGTGCCAGATTCAGCTTGTCTGTGGATGCGAGACGAAGCAGCTGCGTGATGTTGTACAGGAAAGCCATCCTGCGCTCATCCTGCCCATCGAAAAAGGTTTTCATCGCCTGATATTTTTCGCCCAGGACGGCGCTGGTAAAGACAGACCACGAATAGGTGTGATGTTCCTGCGGATCAAACAAGGCAATCGCATTTTTGCCGGGCTCGTTTTTGGCGTGCTGCTCCAAGGCGGCCGTTTCTTCGGCAGCCATGCGGATGGGATATTTCGCATCGTACATCCCAATGCCTGCGCTGATGGTCAATGCACCGGAGGTGTAGGCGTGGAAAGCATCCGTAATCCGCGTTGCCGCGGTGATGACGTCATTCCACGCGCCCAGCAGAAACACATCGTCGCCGCCAGAATAAATGACGGCAATTTGCAGCGGCTTTTGTTCATTCTGCGTTAGCACAAGGTTCATATAGCGCTTGAAGAAGAGCGACATTTGCCGAGAAAATGCGGTCGTTCGGGAGAGTGTGACGAAATGATACCGTTCCTTCGGCAGCTGCTTGTCCTTCTGCTCAAAGCCGGAAACGAACGCTTCGCCCAGATTGTCCACATCCATGCGGCAGATGGCAAGGCGGCGAATCCCCTCGGACTGCGCCGCCAACGATGTGTTCAGATTGCTGGCATAATAATCGCACAAATCGAGCCGTGTGCAGATCTGCGCGCCGAGAATGGTGCGATTTTTGCCATACAAGCGAATCATCTGCCGGTCTTGCGCAATTTGCTTGGCGGCTTCGTCCTCTGTCAGCAGGAGCAGGGAAACATCCTGACCATTGCGGTCAGGCAGGGTCAAGTCGCATGTGGATGAATCGCGGGTGATGCAAAAAGCGGTATACTGCGGATTCTGCAATTTCCGCGAAATGTTCTCGAATGCACGGCACCACGGGCAGCGATTCTCCTGTAAATTGTCCACGCGCCCGCAGACGGTGCATTCGCGCCCGGAAAGCGCATCGGCAAACTGATTCAAGCGCTTGATTTGCGCAACGGAATAACGCTGCAGCTTATGCTGACTGAGGACAGCGGAAGCCTTGGCGAAAATCTCCTTGTAGGGGGATTCTTCCGCGGGGCGATTGCACAGCGCATCAGCACTGCATGGACACCATCCGTTGGCAAGGAAAAGCTGGATACCGAACTGCGCAATCAGCCAGTCATTTGTCTTTCGGTTGACTTCACGCACTGTGGCTCTGACGGCATCTGTGTTGGGCAGCAGCAGATAACAATGCCCGCCGCCGCTGTAAAGCAGATTCGCACGGCTGAGACCGCACGCATCCAGCACAAGGTCGATGTAATTCTCCATGAACAGCTCCAGAAAGAAGGAACGGCTGCGGAGTGCGCGCTGTGCGCCGCGGGTGGCGACGGTGTAAATGAATTTTTGAATGCCGGAAATATCAGCGGTGTACAAAAGAAAAACGTTGGTTTTGCGGAAATCAGAGGTGGGAGACTGCAAATAGTCCCGCCAATTGTCAATCCCCTGTGCCAGCAGATATTCGCTGATGCAGGCGCTGACGGCAGCGGTGACTTTCAGATGGTCATACAGCGAAACATCCTCGCTTTGTGCGCGATAGGTGCTGGCAGGCACGGTGGACGTGCATTCTTCCAGCAAGGCAAGCAGCGCATTCAGCCATTCCGCGCCATAGCCGACGTGCGATAAACCCTGCTCAAAATGGCGGAGGAGCTGCTCATAGTCGCTTTTCGCAGCGGATGCGGCGGAAACGGGAAACGGAACGCTGCCGCTTGGCTGAATAGGAGCGACAAACTGTTTGGGATGTTCGCCATTAAGATGCGAGAAAATGGACAGCAGCGGCTGTGAAGCATCATAATCCTGATTGCCCGATTCGATGCCGCGGCGGTCGATGGAGGCAGCAATCGAGTCGGCTGCACAGGTGATATAGGCTGGATGATTCGCCGGCAAGGAAGCCGCACGCAGCTCCTTCTCGTGATGATACTGCACGCAGGCGAGGAAATTCTGCGCTTTAAGATTGGCAAAATGTGCTTTCAAGTATTCCGCGCCTGCGAACGCGTGCGTGCGTTTCCCCAGTCCAGCGCGCCAGACAAGTTTGCCGATGTCATGCAGCAGACCGGCGAAGGTTGCCTGTAAAGTTAATTCGTTCAAAAAACCACCTCCGTTAACAAGAAGGAAAAGTTCACCATGAAGTATAGCAGAGAATGTGCGGATTGTCAATAAAATGGCGGAAATTTGCCAGAGGAAACATATGGAGGGAGTCCCCTCGCGGGGATGAGCTGCATCATCGAAAATTGCAAGTTGTATAATGAAGGGTATGTAGCCGTCCCCTCGCGGGGGTGAGTTGCATCAGACTTTCTTGCGATACTGAAGGGTATGCAACCGTCCCCTCGCGGGGATAAGCTGTATCACTGGTGGAAGGAGTTTGACACTTACAAGGTCGGGTAACCGTCCCCTCGCGGTGCTAAGCTGTATCCGCGATGATGAGATTTACACCGTCCGCACCAAGTAACCGTCCCCTCGCGGGGCTAAGCTGCATCTATTGCGGCGGGAGAATGTCCATTGCCATTAAGGTAACCGTCCCCTCGCGGGGCTAAGCTGCATCGACCACCATCACCGACCGCAAGGTTGCAAAGTGAGAAAGTAACCGTCCCCTCGCGGGGCTAAGCTGCATCAGCAAAACCCCACAAAAGAAGCTGTGCTGATAATGGAAGAATAGCACAAACAGCAGAAAAAGTCAAGCGAAAGTTCGACAAAACAACATCCAAAACTGGTCAAAACAATCCCCAAAGCGGTGCGAACCTCTGAAAAAGCTGCCGATTTGGCGCACAAAAGTTAGAGGTTCGCAGCGCCCAGCTGCAAATGCGCCTTGATGTAGTCGTTGCAGTGGTCGTAAATCCTGAAAAGCGACTTGTCGCACACATCCGGGTATGCCTGTGCCAGCAGTTCGCCTAATTTCTGCACAATTTCAGCAGAACCATAGTGCTTGATGCCGAAGAAGCAATCGTGCTTGATGTTCTCTTCCAGCACAGCATGAAGCTGATGCGCGGCTGTGTTGCGCTGCGCTGTGTTGAGCGCATTGCAGGCACGAAGGAAATTCCGATGCGCGTCGGAGAGTGTATCTGTGACAAGCAGCATAGAAATGCCAAGAAAGATGCTAAAATTTTTGTAATCAAGCAGCGTCCTCTGCGCTTCGGCTTGAAGCCTTTTCATCAGTTCCGGTTGCTTGCTGTTCAGCACATCCGTCGCGACATCAATTCGACCGTTGCTCTTTTTCAGATAGCCAGCAAATTCTGTCTGCATAAGCAGAGTGTATAGCAGCTCCGTCAAAAACGGATTCAGCCGCAGCACAAATTCCGAATACCGCCCCAGTTTTTGCAGATTGCGCAGCAGCAGATAATACTCGCTTAAATCGCGGTAATGCGAATCACTTTTCATCGCTGGATACAGCGGAAAGCCTAAATTCGGCAGTTCCTTTGACAGCTTGTAGGCTTCCTCGCTTTGCAAGTTGTTTCTTGCGTTCAAATGCTGGAGCAGCGTTTGCAGCTGTTTGGGTAAATTCTGCGACATGTCCAGCATGGCGTCATAGTCCTGCCGCTCCAGCAGCTTCAGCAGCTGATGGCGATGGCGTTGATGCTTGATGGCAAACATTTCCGGCTCGGACGTTCTGTTGCGCCGTTCGCCTTCCGGCAGGCAATCCGGCTCATCATCATACTTTGTTTCCAACTCATAGTCGACGTTATACATTCTATCATCCGTGCGCGGCGGGTCTTTTTCGCCTTTCTTTTTCTGCGGGCCATCAACCTGAACCCCTAACACATGGTAAGGAGAATCAACCGCAAGGAACTGCATCAGCGTTTTCATTTGGGGCGTGCCAGAACTCAGGTTCAGCAGAATGCGGCAATTCGGATTCTCTACGGCAGCAGAGGTGAAATATTCCAGCAGCGGCTCTTCGACGAGGTCAATCTTTGAAACGTCATCCAAACCGCTGTTGTGGATGATAAGTTCAGGCTGATAAACCACACCATGCGCCGCACAGTATTCCTGCATGTGCTGGAAAGTCTTTTCAAAGCGGTGATCTTGTGCCTCCAAGTCGGCAATTTGCTGGCTGAGGAAGAGATATACTCGCTTCGGGTGATAATAGCGCATGATATGCAGAATGCCGCCGTCGCGATTGCCGCGAACAGGGTCGCTCGTTCCTGCACAGGTAAACAGAATGTAATCCATTTTGATACCTCCTAACGGTGGTGGGGAGTGTGGCATAACCTTCCCTTTGCGGAGATGCAAGGGGCTGCAGAAAAAGCAAACGCTACAATAGGAAGATAACACAGGCAGCAAGAAAAGTCAAGCATTTAGGAACCATGTGATACCAGGTGTTTTCACTGCCGATTCAGGTATATGGTATTCAAACAGCTTCTCGAACTTTTCGGCGTTTGCTTTTCTCCGCACCATTTGGGACATTCCTTTGTTTTTCCCTTGTTCTTATTTTCCCTCTGTGTCCTCTGCTTTGCACATTTCATGTTTTTTCGTTCATCGCCCCTTTACTTTTTCTTAAAATGATGATACTGAGGGCGTTAAGGGGATTGAATTCCATCCTGTCGCGCTGAACCGCGTGTATAAGAATGCCGTCATCAAGTAATCAGTCGTGTGCGCTTTTAGAAGAGGCTGAGCCAATCTAAAATCGTATCGAAATCTTCAGGCAGAGCGGTTCTCCTCAGGCAGACCGCTCTGCCTCTTGCATCTGGAAACAAACGAATGAAACAGTTAGAAACCTGCCCGCCGGTGCAGGCAGCGGAATACGTCCCGGTCGCCGGGGACTTTGCGCAGTTGGAGCAGGCAGACATCGCGACCGACACCAACTATGCTTCCCAAGGCTACTGGAAGGGTGTCGCAACGCACTTCGTCTGCAACAAGCGCGCCATGATTGGGCTGATTCTGGTACTGCTGATGATTTTTCTGGCGTTCGTCGCGCCGCTTTTCAGCGGATATGCGTATGACGAAATCGTCACGGCGCTCAATGCCAAGGGACGCAAGAAGGCCGCCGTCGGCATCAGTCCGCGTGTACCTGCCATCCACGAGATGGTGACGGGCGAACCTTATGACGACATTTATGCCGATAAAACGTTTCTCTTCGGCACGGACGACCTCGGCCGCGACCTCTGGACACGGACGTGGTACGGTGCGCGCGTATCGCTGATGATTGCCTTCGTCACCATCATCATCGATATGCTCATTGGCATGAGCTACGGGCTGTTATCCGGTTACTTCGGTGGACGTGTGGACAGCATCATGCAGCGCTTCGTCGAAATCGCCAACAGTATTCCGCGGCTGGTGATCGTGTCCGTGCTGGCGATTTTTATGCCCAAAGGCATCGGTCTGGTGATTGTAACGCTGCTGCTGACCGAGTGGATTGGCATGAGCAAAATCGCCCGCGCAGAAATGCTGAAGATGAAGGAGCAGGAGTATGTTCTCGCCAGCCGCACACTGGGTGCAGGCAGCGGACACATCATCTTCAAGGAGATTCTGCCCAACACCATCGGCCCGATTATCACGCAGGTGATGTTTTCCATCCCGACTGTCATCTTTACCGAGGCGTTTCTGAGCTTCGTGGGCGTCGGCATTGTGCTGCTGCAATGCTCCATCGGCACGCTGATTGAGGATGGTTTCAACAACATCACTACCCTGCCGTATCAGATTATTCCGCCGATTCTGGCGCTGGCGCTGCTGATGCTGGGCTTCAACTTCATCGGCGACGGACTGCGCGAGGCGCTCGCGCCCAAGCTGGAAGACATGTGAAAGGAGAGGATTCAAGATGTCAGCAAAGACCATTCTGCAAATCAAGAATCTGGATATTTCCTTCCGCACGAACGCCGGCGTGGTACATGCCATCCGCGGCATCAATCTGGATTTGCAAAAGGGCGAAACCGTCGCCATCGTGGGCGAATCCGGCTCGGGAAAATCCGTAACGATGAAAGCCGCCGTCGGCTTGCTGGACAGCAACGCCACCATCAACAGCGGCGAAATCCTGTATACATACGATAACGGGCACGGGCAGGACAAAACCGTTGATTTGCTGAAATTGAGCAAAAAGCAGCTGCGCACGGAATACAACGGTCAGCGCCTCGCGATGGTATTCCAAGACCCGATGGCGAGTTTGAATCCGCGCAAGAAGGTCGGCGACATCATCAGCGAAGGCATGGACATCCACCACCGCTTCGCCAATCGGCAGGAGCGCGAGGAGAAAATCAGCGAAATGCTCAAGAAAGTCGGACTTTCGCCGGAACACGCTGCCCGCTATCCGCACCAGTTTTCCGGCGGTCAGCGTCAGCGCGTCGGCATTGCCCGCGCCCTGATTATGAACCCCAAGCTGATTATCGCTGACGAGTGCATTTCCGCGCTGGATGTGTCGATTCAGGCGCAGGTGGTCAACCTGATGAAGGATATTCAGGCGGAAACGCAGTGCGCCTACTTGTTTATCGCACATGATTTGAGCATGGTGAAGTACATTTCCGACCGCATCGGCGTGCTGCATTTGGGCTACATGGTGGAATTCGGCACGAAGGAGGAGATTTTCTCTCACCCGATTCATCCGTACGCCAAGAGTCTGCTGTCCGCCATTCCCCACCCCAATCCCGTGGTGGAAAAGCATCGCGTCGCGCTGACCTACAACTACGCCACCAGCGGCATTGATTACGCCAAAGGAACGGAACATTCCGTCGGCGGCACACACACCGTGCTTGCGACGGATGAAGAGTTTGACGCATGGACGAAATAACGTGCTATCGCCTGAACACGCCATTTTGACTTCACAAAAACAGCAGCAGAGACGCTTGTCGCCCCTGCTGCTGTTTTAATCTTGACATTATTCTATTCCATTCACCACATGCTCCGGCCGTTTTCCCGCCAGCGCATCCGCAATCTGCCGTGCGCACTCCTCCGCCATCCGCAGCCTTGTTTCCTGCGTGTTTGTGCCGATGTGCGGGGTCAGCACAACCTGCGGCAGCGCGATCAGCCGTGGCGGAATGTGCGGCTCATCCGGGTACACGTCCAGCCCTGCGCCGCGCAGGTGTCCCGATTCCAGCGCATCCGCCAGTGCGTCACAATCCACAATCGCCCCGCGCGCCGTGTTGATGAGGATGCTCCCCTGCTTCATCCGCGCCAGCGCAGAACGGTCAAGCAGCCGGCGCGTCTCCTGCGTCAGCGGGCAGTGCAGGGACAGCACGTCAGACTGCGCCAGCAGTTCCGGCAGGGTCACGCTTTCCACCTGCGGATGATTCACCCCGTGCCGGCTGTACCCGATGCAGCGCATTCCGAGCGCCACCGCGATTTCCGCCGTCCGCTTGCCGATGCGCCCACAGCCGAGGAGACCCAGCGTCTGCCCGCGCAGACTGCGCCCCATGTTTCTGCCCATGCCGAACAGGTTTTCCGGCGCTTCCTCTCGCGCGCGGAGGCTGTTTTCCCCAATTCTGCGCGAAACCGCAAGCATCAGCCCGATGGCGAGCTCCGCCGTGCTGTCCGTCACGGTGTCGGGCAGATTCGTGACCGGTATGCCGCATTCCGACGCTGCGCGCACGTCCACGCCGTCATAGCCCGCGCCATAGCCCGCGATAATGCGCAGCTTTCTCCCCCTGCGGATGATTTCGCCCGGCAGCGCGCCGCACGCAACGACCGCATCCGCTGCCGGAATCAGCGCCGCAAGTTCGTCCATTGAGAACTGCATGAGCGGCTTCGGAATCACGATTTTCTCTCCCGAAAGCAGTGAAAATCCCTCTGCCGGGATGCCGTGCGTCACCAGAATCGTCGCCATAGGCTGCTCCTTTCAAAAAAGCGCCCGTCATGTGACGAGCGCCATTGCTTATTCTTCAAATACCGTTTCGGCTTCCGTGAAATCCGGGTCAGCCGCCGGCATGTGGTCGCAGACCATGATGAGCGCATCTTCGCCATTGTCAGCGTAGTAGCGCTTGCGAACGCCAAGCTGCACAAAACCGAGCGACTTATAGAGGTTCTGCGCGATTTCATTGCTGCGGCGAACTTCCAGCGTCGCGTATGCCGCACCGAGGTTAGAGAGGTATTGCAGAAGCCCGTGCGTCAGGCGTTTTCCCGTCCCTTGCCCGCGGTGTTCCTTTAGCACAGCGATGTTGGTGATGTGGCTCTCGTCAAGGATGACCCACGCACCCGCATAGCCGATGATTTTCCCGTCCTGCTCCGCCACGAGGTAGCGTGCAACAGGATTCTTCATGTCGCTGACGAACGCGTCGCGGCTCCACGCATCGACAAACGTGCCGATTTCCACGGCATACACGCCGTCCACGTCGTCCATCGTCATCCGACGAATCGTGATTTCAGGCATGGAGACCCTCCGTCAGCTTCTTGTTGAGCGCGGCGTTCGGGGCGCGCAGGTAGAGCGGCATGAGCGTCAGGTAATCAACCGTTTCCGTCTCCAGCGACGCAAGGTACGCCACTGCTGCCGGGCGCAGGAACGCTTGATGCGGCTGCGCGAACGTGGCAGCATCCCCCAGCAGGGTTTGCAGCTTCTGCCGATGCACGGGCATACCGTCGCCGAGGAATAGGAAGCGGTCGCCGAAGCGGCTGATTTCCGCCACATAGTCCTCAACCTTCATCGGCGTGTCAGCCATCAGCCGATTCGGGCGATTTTCTCCCGCGGAGAACGCTGCACCGTACACCTGCCCAGCGCGCGCATCCTGAATCGGGCAGACGACACCGCTGAATCCGCTGATGCCTGCCGCCATTGCTTCCAGCGCGTTGACCGCGACGCAGGGCTTCCCCGCGCCGTGCGCCAGCCCCTTCACCGTGCTCACGCCGAGCCGGACGCCCGTGAACGACCCCGGCCCGACCACGACAGCCAAGCAATCCATGTCCTGAATCGTCAGCCCCGTGGACTGGAAGGCGTTGTCAATCATGGGCAGCAGGTTGACCGAATGCGTCTTGTGGTTCATGACGGCGCACTCATGGCGAATGCCGTCCTCCGTCAAAATCGCCACGCCGCACACCGGCCCGGATGTATCCACAGCAAGCAGCTTCATTGTTCTTCCTCCAAGGATATTTCACGGAATCCGCCCATCGGAGTAATGGTCACATCGCGTGTCGTTTCGTCCACCGGGGTCAGGCGGATGTCAAGGTGCGTTTCCGGGATGGCTTCGGGGCACTGGCTGGGCCACTCAACCACCGCCACGCCGTCGCCGCCGAGGAACTCCTCCATGCCCATTTCGTACAGCTCCTCGACGCTGTTCAGCCGATACCAGTCGAAGTGGTACAGGGGAATTCGCCCGTCGTCGTAGACGTTGAGGATGGTGAACGACGGGCTGGTGACGGTCGCCGTCACGCCAAGCCCCTGCGCCAGCCCGCGCGTGAACTCGCTCTTGCCCGCGCCCAAATCGCCCCACAAAAGAAGCACATCCCCCCTCCGAAGCTCTTTCGCCAGCCTTTTCGCCAGTTCGCGTGTTTCATTGGGAGAATGTGTTCTCATAGTTATGTTCCTTCCTATTATAAGGAGGCGCAAGGGGCGTTGCCCCTTGACCCCACCAGAGACGCTGTCTCTGGACTCTGCAAGGGAGTTCCTCCCTTGACCCTTTTTCGCGATTGAGTTGTGCGCGCTTTCAGGCTGTGTCCGCGTGTTTATTTTCTTTACTTCCGGACGTGCAGCATCGGCGACAGCCGCTTATACAGCACAAACGTCAGCAGGCTCAGCACAAAGCCCTTCAGCAGATTGAACGGCGCCGTCACATACAGCAACACCTTCCATTCCGTATCCACGAACGGCAGTGCCTTCTGCGCCATGCCGATAATCGCTTCCATGTCCATGTGGAACGCGTTCATGTAGAACGGAATCATCATCTTCCAGTTCACCAGCACCGACACCACAATCATGCACAGCGTGCCGACCGCCATGCCGACCAGCGCGGTTTTGCGCGTCTTGTGCTTGCGGTAAATCAGCGACGCGGGCAGGATGAACGCCGCGCTCATGATGAAATCCGCCAGCTCCCCAACATACATGCTCGACGAATACGCCAGACGTGACAAGTCCTTAATCAGCAGAATCGCCAGACCCGGCAGCGGACCCATCGAGAACGCGCCGAGCAGCGCCGGAAGCGTACTGAAGTCGAGCTTGTAGAACGCGACAATCGGGATTTCCAGCGGGAACAGGACGGCGGACAGTGCGCCCAGAATGGCGATGCGCGTCATGTACTGGACAGAGAGATTGGAACGGGTTTTCTGCTTTGTCATAGGACAAGCCTCCTTAAAAATATGCACGCCCCTGAAGCAGGTTCGCTTTTCAGGGGCGGAACATCTCGGAACTTCGGCATACTCGCCGAAATTCCGCGCATATTTCCAGCTTTCCTCTCTCATCCAGACTATACTGTTGGCGCCGGAATTGACTTTCGTCTCACCGGCTCAGCCTTCCTGCCCATTGCGGTGCGGAAGGGTCGCGGGCTGTACCGCCAGTAGGGAATTTCACCCTGCCCCGAAGAAGCTCCAAGTGGCTTGTGCAGTTGTTTCGCGCGTTTCAGCAAAATCTGCCGCCCGCGCCATCGTTATGATAGCACAGGCGGCAGTCCTTGTCAAGATTTTGCCGAAATTATTTCATTATTCCAGCCGCAGCACGGCAGCGCCTTCCGGACGGATGTCCAGCACATTGCAGCAATGCTCCCCAAACGTGCCCTCCATCGTCTCGATGAACTGATTCAGCAGCTTATCCGGCACGAAGTTCAGCGTCGTACCAGCAAATCCGCCGCCGTGCACGCGCCACGCGCCGTCCTTGTCCAGCATCATGTGTTCCGCCATCGCCAGCGCAAGCGACAGGCTCTGATCCTTCGGGTTCGCATAGACGTTTTGCAAATACATATACGACGACCGACCGGAGCAGATGATTTCCCACAGGAACGCGAACAGGTCGTTGCGGTCAAGCGCTGCCACCTGACGAACCACGCGCTCGTCCTCTTCAAAGAAGTGCATGGCGCGCAGCAGCGCCCGGTCGCTCACCTTACCGCGCAGCGTCGGCAGCGCTTGATAGAACTCCTCCGGGCGCACACGGCGCAGGTACGGTTCATTGAACAGTGCCGCCACTTTCTTCATTTCCGCCGGAATCGCCGCGTAATCGTCCGTCAAATCAGCGTGATTGCCGCCCGTCGCCACCACGACCAGCGAATAACCGTACTTGGCGAAGTCAAAGTGCATCGGGCGCACATCGGGGTCATCGTGCTTGAAGTCCACCGTCACCAGACCGCCAGCAGAAGACGCCATCTGATCAAGCAGACCGCTGGGCTTGCCGAAATACACGTTTTCAGCGTACTGGCTGATTTTCGCGCGCGTCTTGTAGTCGATGGTGAAGCCGTTGTAGAGCGCGTCAAAAATAGCGCACGTCATCACCTCGAACGCCGCCGAGCTGCTCAAGCCGCTGCCGGACATGACATTCGACGTCACCGCCGCGTTGAAGCCGCCGATTTTGTAGCCCAGTTCCGCCATCCGCGCCGCCACGCCGCGCACCAGCGCATGGGTCTTCCCCTTCTCCTTTTCAACGACATCAAGGCTGCCCAAATCCACCTTGATGGCAGGATAGCCGTCGGAGTGGATTTCCACCATCATATCGTCGCGCGCGGAAACCGCCGAAAGCGTATCCAGGTTGATTGCCGCCGCCAGCACACGCCCGCGATTGTGGTCGGTGTGGTTGCCGCCAATTTCCGTGCGGCCGGGGGCGCTGATCATCAGCACTTCGCGGTTCTCGTGGAACAGCTCTTCATGCCGTTTGAGCAAACCAATATAGCGGCCCGTCTGCTCCACCAGCATACCGTCGCGGCGGCCATACAGGTGCATCAGGCGTTCCATCACCTCAGGCGATTTTAGGTTGCGGATCATCGTGGCGTACTGATTCATGTTTGTTCCGTCCTTTCATTCAATGGATGGTTTCTTGAATGGTTTGCGTATGTATATACTATTTTCAAATGAGAATGCGCCAAGGCGCGAGCAGATGGTACAGGTGAATGCAGGAAATAGTATTACTTGTCAAGATGCCATGCGTTGTCATAGGCGCTTTGCCAGATACTGACCATCTCGTCGATGCCCAGCGCCTTCACCTGCGCGCAGAAATCTGCCCACGTTTCATCATTAAGTTTCACGTCACCCGCGACAAACCACGCCATGCGCGTTTCCGCATAGGTGCTGATGCCGTTTTGCAGCTCCGTGACACGGTTCATCTGCTCCTGCGTCAGGTAGAGCAAGGGCATTGCACGCTTTTCCCATTGCCGGACGCGCGCCAATTCCGTTGCCAGTGCGTGCGTTGCGTCATCATCCATCTTCATTTGAATTCCCGCACTGGCATAGGAGGGCATCGAGGTTGTCCAAATGGTATTCGTACCCTGCATGGCGACAACTTCCTCCGCCGTGCGGGCATATGCCCATGTACCATCATCGTTCCAGTCGTAGTCCTCGCCTTCCTTGCCGACCTGCGCCGCCAAGAAGCCATCGTCCGTGTAGAGATAATCAACCCATTGCAGCAGTTTTTCTGGCTCTGCGCAGGTGGATGAAATCGCGAACGTGCCGCGATAGAGGTCGCCGGTGAAATCGCGGTAAACCTGCTGGCCGTTGTACACCAGTGGATCAAGTGCGATATACTCCGACGCGAGATTCACGCCGACCACGTCCTGCGGCGTTGCACCGAAGAATACGCCATACTTCGCCGTTTCGCTGCTGCTGGAGGATGACGAGGACGTTGCCGCCTCCACCAGCCGCATGGCCATAAAGCCCTGCGAATCCAGCAGCCCCTCGGTGTACAGCTCATGCAGCCACGTCAGGAACGCGCGGTTTTCCTCCGTCGTCAGCACTTCGCTGATTTTTCCATTCTGTTCCGTCAGGTAGTAATCATCCGCATTGATGCCGAACGCGTGCGCCAAGAAGCGCAAGTCCCACATGCTTACGAAGGACAGCGGGATTTCGTCGTTGCGGCTGCCATTCTGGTTCATGTCGCGGTCGCGGAATTGACGAAGCACCTCCGTCAGTTCCTCTGCCGTCGTCGGCACGCCTATTTTCAAGCGGTCAAGCCACGTCTTGTTAATCCACATGGTATTGTTCGGCGTCAGTTCGTTGATGCTCGGCAGTGCGACAATCGCGCCATCGGGCAGCGAAACGGCTTCCATCCATTCCGGATTGGCTTCCAGCAGCGCCCAGACGTGCGGCGCGTACTCCGCCAGATACGGGCGCAGGTCAATCAGCTTGCCCGCTTCATAGAACGCAAGCGTCTCCTGCGGGGTTAGTTCCGCCTTGAAGAACATATCCGGCATGGCAACCTCGCCCGCCAGCATTTCCGTTTTCGCCTCCGTCCATGCCTCTCGGCTGACGTATTCGGTAAAGGAGAAGGCAATTCCGGTTTTTTCCTGCATTGTTTGGAAGAATAAGTTCGTGTCCCAGTCATGCTGCGCTTCCGTGCTGCTGGAGGACGACGCAGCTTCCAAGCCGGCAAGCATAATCGGCGCTTCGGCGGCGAAAGCTGTCGGCAGCGCCATTGCTGCCATCAGCACGAAGATTTGCAGAATCGCAAGAAGTTTCCGCACAGTTTTCCTCCTTCAATCAGACGGGCATCTGCCGCGTCTATCTGTCTGTGCTTTATTATAGACCAATTTCACCCGTTTGACCAGTCTTTTTTCACAAAAAAAACGAAATATCTGCTTTTTTTCGTAAACCGTCTCTCTATTGAGTGATGAAAAATATTTCCATGCAGATTTTTTTCATTTTCGGGGCAGGATGGAAAGAGAAATATGGGAGGCGTGGCAGGCATGAAGAAAGAAAGGCATTGGGTGCTTCCGGCGATTTGGGCAATTTTGCTGATGCTGCTGCTCGGCGGCGCGGTTTGGGCGTATCAGGCGTTTTCCGTGGCGGATTGGCAGTCGCTTGACCCGTCCCGCCTTACGTCGCTTGCCCAGACCGGCGCCATTCACGATAAGAACGGCGATTACGTCACCTCACTTGTCGGCAAGGAGAACCGCACGGTCATCGACACGTCGCGTCTGCCCGCGCACGTCGTAAATGCGTTCCTTGCCGCGGAGGATTTGCGCTTCTACAAGCATCCGGGCTTTGACATCACGCGCATCATCGGCGCTATGCTCACCAACGTCCGCGACGGCGCGTTCAGTCAGGGCGCATCCACCATTTCCCAGCAGTTGATTAAGCTCTCCCACCTGTCCAGTCAGAAGACGATTGCCCGCAAGCTGGAGGAAATTCACCTCGCGCTGCAATTGGAAAAGCAGTACACGAAGGCCGAAATTTTGGACATGTACCTGAATTTCATCTACTTCGGGCAGGGCGCATACGGCGTGCAGGCGGCGGCAGAAGTCACGTTTGGCGTTGATGCGGCGGACTTGACCCCTGCGCAGGCTGCCTCCCTCGCCGCTGCCATCAAAGCGCCATCCGCGTACAGCCTGCAATCCGCGCCGGAGAGCAACCGCGAGCGCCGGGAGTACATTCTGTCCATCATGCTGGAGGAAAATATGCTGACACAGGCGGAATACGACGCGGCAATGGCGGAGGAACTGACCGCCCGCGGCGCGCCGCAGGTGCAGACAGATTACGGCTGGTTCGTCGATGCCGTGCTGGATGAGGCCGAATCCCGGCTGGACGTGAGCGCCGAAACGCTGCTTGCGGGCGGCTACCGCATCGATACGACGCTCGACCCGGACATGCAGCGCATCATGGACGAGCAGTACCTGACGGATGTCTTTCCAGCCGACAACAAGGACGGTACGCCCGTGCAGGCAGCATCCGCCGCGGTGGACACAAGCAGCGGGGCAGTGCGCGCCATTGTCGGTGGACGCAAGTACGTCACCCGCCGCGGATTGAACCGCGCGACCCAGCTGCGCCGTCAGCCCGGCAGCGCGCTCAAGCCGCTGGCGGTCTACGCCCCCGCGATAGAATCCGCCGGATGGACGTGTGCCAGCGTAATTCTCGATGCGCCAACCGCTTTCGGCACTTACAAGCCGCGCAACGCGGGCAATGCTTACTACGGGAACGTGACCGTCCGCACGGCGCTCAAAAACAGCCTGAACATCCCCGCCGTGAAGGTGCTGCAGGCCATTGGCGTCCAGACTGCGCAGCGCTATCTGCGAAGCGTCGGCATTGAGCTGGATGAACGCGACGCGAATCTCTCCCTCGCCTTGGGCAGCATGACCTACGGCACCTCCCCCATGCAGATGGCGGCGGCGTATGCGCCCTTTGCCAACGGCGGAACATACTACGCGCCGTACTTCATCGAGCGCATCACCGACCGCGACGGCAATGTCATCTACGAGCGCGAAACCACCGGCACGCGCGTGCTTTCGGCGCAGTCCGCGTATCTGATGACGAGTCTGCTCAAAACCGTCATTTCTTCCGGCACGGGCACACGCCTCTCCAGCGCGGGGACACCTGTCGCGGGCAAAACCGGCACAGTCAATGAAAGCGGCGGCGGCAACCGTGACGTGTGGATGGCAGCGTACACCCCGGAATTGTCCACCGCCGTCTGGATGGGCTACGACGAGCCGGACGCGGCGCACCGCCTGCCTAACCGCGTCTCCGGCGGCACGAATCCCGCTTCGCTGGCGCGCAATTTCCTCCGTGCGTGGTATACAGGACGCAAGAAGCCCGATTTCACCAAGCCCAAGGGCATCGTCAGCGCGGACATTGACAAGAAGGCCATCGAGTGGCGCGGCGAACCGATGCTGGCCACGTCGCTCACGCCGAGCGCCTACCGCCTGAATGAGGTTTTCCTCGACGGCACACAGCCGAAGAAGAAGAGTGACGTGTGGAATGCGCCCGCGTCCGCAAAATCCTTCTCCGTCTCGCATTCTGACGACGGGCAGCCGCTGCTGGTCATTCAGGCCAGTGATGCCGCCGTCTACCGCGTTCAGCGCGACGCTGCCGGAGAGAGCTTCATCCTGACCGAGCTTCGCGCCGCCGCGGGCGAAACGCTCTACTACACCGACAACCGCGCCCAGCCCGGCGTAACGTACACATATCGCGTGATTCCCGTGCACGCGGAGCTGCTGGACAATGGCATTCTATTGGAAGGAACGCAGAGCGTGCAGGTGGCGCGGGTGGAGAAGCCGAGTGCGCTGAGCCGGTGGTTCAGCGGGCTTTTCGCCCCAAAGCCGGAGGAAAAGCAGGAGGAAGAACTGCCTGCATCGATTTTTGCCCCATAACAAAATGCGCCGCCGCACCGTAATTTGCTTTCCGGTGCGGCGGTGTTTTGTTATGGATATTCTGCTTTGGGGCGCAGGGCTTTCCGTTCGCCCCCGACACTCCTTCGGTGCCGTCACTTTTAGGATTCGCCAATCCTTGCGCGGCGTTTCTTTGCTTACTGCGCAGCTTCCGCCATGTCCGCTAAGTCACCCTGCGGCAGGATTTCCGTCACTTCAAACGGGACATTGTTGCCGGTGAAGTAGAACATCAAGTCCGTTGTGTTCTGGCAGTTTTCCAACTGCGCCGTCGGGAAATAGCGCACCTGCAGGCACGAAACGCCGTTCTCCATGCTCGACATCACCAGAATCGGCGCGCCTTCATCGTACAGCAGTACATACATGGCATTGGTGCGTTCGTTCAAGTCAAGGTACAAGTGTTTCTGCGTGGCTTGGTCCATAATCAGCGAGTAGCGCGCGTCGATTTCTTGCATCAGTTTCTGGAAATTCTCCGTTTCCGTCTTCAGGGATTCATCCGGCGTATCCGTCTCACTCGTTTCGTCCGTGAAGAGGCTGTCGCTTTCCTCATCCTCGTCCTCTTCCTGCTGATACAACTTCTGCACGCCCGCGTTGTATTCGTCGTACATGGCAAAGAGTGTCACCATGTGATACATTTCCATTGCCCACGAGCAGGTTACCTCGTACAGCACCTGCGGCGCTTCTGAACGGTAAGTCAAGCGGAGCATCTGCGCCATCGACGATTCCATCAATTCAATACGGTAGATGCTGCGCGGCGACTGCCCCTCATGCGCGTATGCCGCCAGCTTCGCCACATCCTCGTCGCTGATGCCCCACGTTGTCTGCAAATAGCGGCTTTCAATCAGTTCATCCAGCGCATTGCCCGCTTCTGCCAGACGCTCGAACGGCACAGGTTCACCCTCGTCGCCGAACGGATCCTCCGTAAAGGGATACGCCGCAACGCCCGCCAAATCCACCGCTGTGCAGGCAAGTTCGGGCATTTGCTGCGCCGCGAACCACGCTGTCACTTCTTCAGCGGATTTGCACGCCGCCAATTCATCCGAGAGCACCGGCGTGCAGTACATGTCGTTCACCGTGCCGTCGCTGATCCAAAAGCTCATCATCGGCAGCGCATTCGCGTACAGCGCGATATACATGCCCATTTCAGGCTCGCCGTCCGGCTTGGGATACTGCGTCGAGCGCGCCATCTGGTTCAGCATTTGCTTGCCATATGTATCCTGCTGCTCCATCAAGATGCGCTGCGGCATCAGCTGAAGCACCCTGCGCTGCTCCGGCGTATCGGTGTAATCCGGGTTATCGCCGATGAAGCCTGCCAGCAGCGTTTCGCCCGTGACATAGTAGACGGCAGATGGCATCGTACGGTTTCCCGCGCGCAGGCGATTGACAATCTTCTGTTCCTCGGTGATAGCGGCGTCCGTGTCGCCCACCAAATCGGCCACAATGCGGTTGCTGCGCAAGAGGATATCCACGCGCTGGCACAGTTCCAGCATATGGCTGATGTTCGTGTTGTTATCCGTCGTTTCTTCCGCTGTCGCCATACCGCTGAGCATCATCAGCAGGGCAAGCAGAATTGCAAGCATCTTCTTCATGGGGTTCTTCCTTTCTTTGCAGCTGTTTCCGTCATTCCTGCGGCGCGTACACGCTGCGCATCACCACCGCGCCATTCATTGCCTGCCACGCCACCACAATGGGCGTACCCGTCCTCGGTCGTAGATAGAGCAAACCGCTCGCATCGTGCGCGTCGCAGGGGTACAGCGCAATCGCCAGGATGTCGAGGAACTCGGTCTCCGTCTTGCCGCACTGCTGCATCTGCGCTTCAAACGCCGTCATCTGCGACGCATCGTAGTCGAGTATGCTGATTTGCACCGCCGTCTCCGCCGTATTCCACGGGATAATGCCCTCCTGCTCGCCGCTCAGCGCCGCCCAGTGCTGCATCTCCTGCGCTGATTGCAGGGCAAGCTGCCGGATGGTCTCCTCGTCCGGCTGATGCAGTTCCAATTCCGCCAATGCCACCGCGCAGGACAAGTCAACTTCCTCAAATTCGCCTGCGTAGAATTCGCTCAGCTTGTCCGTTGTCAGCTCGGTCGCCTGATGCGCCGCCGGAATCGCCGTCAGACACACACAGCCGTTTTCCGCGAACCAGCGCACCAGCACCGCGCCATGCTCGCCGTAAGACAGCAGCAGCAGTCCCATTTCCGGCGCATCCCCGGCGTAAAGCAAATTCGCGGCGGCACTCGTTTCCTGCGCGTCCATCCCGAATTCCGGGGATACCGCGAACGTGCGCTCTACAATCCGCAGATAGGCGTTTTCCGTCTCGTCCGTCGCATCCGTGTCCGCGCTGGCATCCATCATCATCAGCGCAAAAAGCAGCACCGACGCCGACTTGTCCGTGCCGTTGACGCTGATGAACGCCTGCTGGGGCATTCCACGGTCAATCGGCTGCGGCGTTTCTGTACATGCCACCTCTGTAATATTGAGCGTGTCCTCAAACAGCCGCCCCCGCTCCTGCGCATCCATCTGCCGCACAAGTTCTATTGCGCGCCCGACCAGCTCGTACTCCCAAGCGTCATCCGCCGCATCCTCCGCCGTCGCCATGCCCAGCAGCAGCATCATCAGCGCCAGCAGCATAGAAATCCATCGAGTGAAATGCAGCGTAGCAGTGCTACGCTAAATGGAACGACCGGACGCCAGAGCGGAAAAGGCGCAAGCAGATGGCGCAGGTGAATTTGGAAATAGTATTAAACGCATCTTTCCTATCAACGTTATTTTGCCATATTTGCGCAAGTTTTGTCAAGCGAACAGGCACTTTTCTAATGCAATTCTCATCCTAATATGCAAAAAGCCCTGCTTCCATGTTGGAAACAGGGCTGGTAGTGTATATTAGTTGCCGCGGCGCTTCATGAACGAAGGTACGCCGTTGGCATCCGTCGTCGGGCGCTTGGGCTGCTGCGGCTGCACAGAAGGCATCGGGCCGGTTGCACCGCCCGCGTACTGCTGCTGCACAGGCTGCATATTGCCAGTGTAGCCCTGCTGCGCGTAATCCAGCTGCTGGGGCTGATTTCCAAACAGCTGCGGCTGACCATACGCCGGCTGCTGCGGCTGCGCGGGCTGCTGGGGCGAATAATACGCGGGTTGTGCCGGCTGCTGCGTCATCGGCGCTTGCGGAACGCCCATGGTCGGATGGCTGCTGTAGCTGTCGCTGCTGGTGTAGGACGGCGTGTACCCGCCCGTCGCACCGTAGTTGCCGGGCGTATAGCTGCCGGTCGCACCGGTCGCACCGGTCGCACCGGTCGCACCGGTCGCGCCGTAATTGCTGCCATAGAGGCGATCGCGGTTGATATCGCGTGCCGACTTGACCGGCTCACGCGGCGGGAACGGCGTTTTCTCAAAGCCCGTCGCAATCACGGTGATGCGCACCTTGTCGCCCATGGACTCGTCGATGCCCGCGCCGAAGATGATGTTCGCATCGGGATCGGCTTCCTCCATGACGAGGTTTGCCGCTTCGTTAATATCAATGATGGAAATATCCTTGCCGCCGGTGATGTTGATCAGCACCGCGCGCGCACCGCTGATGGACGTCTCCAGCATCGGGCTGGAGATGGCGTTCTTGGCGGCGTCAATCATCTTGTTCTCGCCTTCGCCGTAGCCGATGCCCATATGCGCCATGCCGCCGGATTCCATGACGGTCTTGACGTCCGCAAAGTCAAGGTTGATCAGCGCAGGCACAGCAATCAGGTCGCTGATACCCTGGATGCCCTGATGCAGCACCTCGTCCGCAATGCCGAACGCCTCGACCATGCTCGTCCCCTTGCTGACGACCTGCAAGAGCCGGTCATTCGGGATGACAACGAGCGTATCGACGCGCTGCTTGAGGTCAGAGATGCCCGCTTCCGCATTGCGCATCCGCTGCTTGCCCTCAAAGGCGAAAGGCTTGGTCACGACCGCGATGGTCAGTGCGCCCTGTTCGCGGGCAATTTCCGCCACGACCGGCGCGCAGCCCGTGCCCGTGCCGCCGCCCATGCCCGCGGTGACAAACACCAGGTCAGCGCCCTTGAGTGCACCCGCGATTTCCTCGCGAGATTCCTCTGCGCTGCGGCGGCCGACTTCCGGCACCGCGCCTGCGCCCAGACCCTTGGTGACTTTCTCACCAATCTGGATTTTCGTCTGCGCGCCGGACATCTGCAAAGCCTGCATGTCGGTATTGATGGCGATGAACTCCACGCCGCGCAAGCCGGATTCGACCATGCGGTTGACCGCGTTGCCGCCGCCGCCGCCGCATCCCACGACCTTGATGGAAGCATAATTGCTGGTCAATTGGTCATTCTGAATTTCAATCACGTTGCATCCCCCTGACTCATATGCTCATATGGTATCTTGCCCTGTATGCCGCGTTTTCTTGCAATCAGTAGCCCATCAGCCAGCGGAATGCACGGCTGAACAGCCCCTTTGCACCGCCTTCTGGTGCTTTCTGCTCTTCCTGCGTCGTCACGACGAGGATGGTCAGCCCGACGGCGCTGGAGAAAACATGGCTGGTCATTTTGTTGTTGGTGCGCTGGGCCTCCCGGATGATTCGGTGGAGTTTGCCCGCAAGGAAGTCCTTGCCTCCCTTGTTGAGAATCAAGCCGCCGCCGGTCAGATAGACGTTCGACCACTTGCCAAGCTTCACGCCGCCTTCTTCCAGCGCTTTGTTGATGGTCTCCGCGATTTCCTCCACTTTCGCTTCGATAATCGGGGTCACTTCGTCGCGCCGGACAGTGCGGGCGGGTTCATCCTCCGTCGCGGGAATGACATACGTTTCATCCTGATTCGTGCTGTTGAAGCTGTACGTCTGCTTAATTTTTTCCTCCACGAACGGGAATGGAATATTCAGCTGCTCCGCAATGTCCGCCGAAATATGACCGCCGCCAATGTCGAGGCACTTGTGGAAAATCAGCGCGTCGCCCTCCATCACCATCACATCGGTGCACAGATAGCCAATATCGATGAGCATTGCCGTCTTGTCGCGCTCATCTTGGCTCAGGGCATATGTCGCTTCCCCGGCGACGGTGGAGTAGAACTCGCGGGGCTCAATATCCATATCGCGCAGGCGGTAGGTGATATCATCAATGAAATACTTGTCCGCCGTCACCAGCGCAATCATGGCGGACAGTTCGCGACCCTTGATACCCACGGGCGACAGCGTCTTTTTGCCGTCATCCACGCGGAACCACGCGGGCGCGGAATGAATGATGCGGTCGCCGCCGGATTCTTCCGCCAGCTTGAAGCACGCGCGGACATCCTGCGCTGTAACATGCGGATCAGGCCCGGTTAGCGACACATGCACTTCCTTGACAATCACGCGTGTAAACATGCCCGGCACACCGACATTCAGCTCATGAATGCGGCAGTTGCCGGTTTTCTGCGCCTGATCAATGGCAGTGCGAATCACATCCCGAATCTCATCGGGATTGTTCCAGCCATCCTGCAAATATCCGCTGTACGGCACAGCGCCGGAGCCAACGATATCACAGCGTTCGCCATTGCTCTGCGCGACCATCGTGACGATTTTGCTGGTTCCAAAGTCAATCGTCGGTACCGTAATCTTCATGAACTCTCATACCCCCTGTTTCCCGGTCTGGCCGTTCTGCCGAACGGCTGAAGCCGGGAAAATTGCGGTTCTGACACCCCTGTACCTTGGTTTCTGCCAGCCTGTCAGCAGACGGCTTTTCCCCGCCAGACAGGCGCAGTCACCTATCCAATATACCATTTTTCATTATAAGCCTTTTTTCTCTGGAATGCAAGTGCTTTCGGGCGTTTTGAATGTTTTTCGCCGTCATTTTTATCCGATTTTCATGTTTTGCGGTGCTGATGATGATTGTATTACACCGTCGGCGGCGCATAAACCGGATTCACCGCGTCCGTCAGCGTCAGTGTGCCGCCCGTTTTGCCCATTGCCGAAAGCTCCGTGCGGACGATAAGGAACGCCCGCAGCTTCTCATGCAGCAGCGATGAATCCCCCAGCACAATTTCCATGCCGTCCATCGTCTGCATCCGTATTCTGTCCAGCGAGCTGACATCTAATACGGCAATCTGGTCAAGTCCGCCCATGACGGTCAGCTGCAGCAGCACCTCGGTCACAGCGTCCAGCTGCTTCTGCTGATTGGCAATCAGCTTCTGCCCGATGATCGTCTTTTTGACGCTTAAGCCCTGCACGCGCACCAGTTCCGGATGCGATTCGTTCGCGTTCTGCACCGTGCGCAGGACGTAGCCATGCGCGTCGGTAATTACGCCGATGCCCGATGTAGTCAGGAACGTGACCTCCTGCCGCTCCTTAACCTCAATGCAAATCGTGTCGAAGGATTCCAGAGACACCATCCGGCAAATCAGATACGGATTCTGTTCGATACGATTGGAGATTTCTTTCTCATTAATCAACGACGACTGCCCAAGTTTCAATTTAGACAGGCGGATGATTTCCTCCGCGCTGATGCGCGCGTTGCCCGTCACCCTGATGTTGCGGACAGTCAGCACACCCCCGAACAGGAACGCAACAAAGAGAATGGCAAGCGCAAGCGGCACGATTGCTTTCCACACCCGCCGCGTGCGGTGGTGGCGCTTCTGCGTTTCCTCCGAGTAGCTGTCCGTGTCCAGCACAGGCGGATGGCTCCACACTGACGCTTCCGGCGGGGGACTCTGCGGCGGCTCACCCAAATCAGGGGGCGCAGAAGCTGATTCTGCGTCCCGAAACGGCTGATTCCAGAAGGGGTTTGTCGCCCGGTACAGATCCGGCGAGCGTTCCTGACGCAGTTCCGGCGACTGTTCCGGTTCCTCAAACGGGTTTTCTGCTGTCGGATGCTGTGTGCGCCGTCTGCCACCCGGCGGCGTGCCCGGCTGCCAGTTGTCCTGTGTCACGGGGGTCATTCCTCCTTCCGTGCTGCCCTGATTATGCGTTCGCGTGTACGCGGCGGATATCCGCGCCCAAACAGGTCAGCTGTGTCTCAAAATGCTCATAGCCGCGGTCGATGAGCTCCGCGCCGTCCACCTGCGTTTCGCCTTGTGCCTTTAGCCCCGCCAGCGTCAATGCCGCGCCGCCGCGCAGATCGCGCGCCGTCACCCGTGCGCCGTACAGTTCCGGGACACCGCGGACAACCGCCGTCCGTCCGCTGCATAGGATGCGCGCACCCATGCGGTTCAAGTCCCCCGCGTGGGTAAATCGGTTCTCAAACACGTTTTCCACAACCACGCCCGTCCCCTCGGACACGGACAGCAGCGCCAGCATCTGTACCTGCATATCCGTCGGGAAGCCGGGATACGGCTGCGTCTGCAGCTGTGCAAACGCTGTCAAACGCTCCGGTGCAGTCAGAATAACGCGTTTTTCTTCCTCGCGCACGTCGCAGCCCATTTCGCGCAGCTTCGCATTCACCGCCAGCAGTGCCTGAACCGGGGCGCGGGTCAGCTCAATGGTGCCGCCCGTAATTGCCCCCGCCGCCAGCAGCGTTCCGGCGACAATTCGGTCGGGCATAGGTGTCCATCGCGTGCTGTGCAGGTGCTTCACGCCCTCAATCGTCATAACCGCGCTGCCCGCGCCGCGGACGCTTCCGCCCATTGCGTTGATGAAGTTCGCCAAATCGACGATTTCCGGTTCGCGCGCCGCGTTGTGGATAACAGAAATTCCCGGCAGCAGCACCGCCGCCATCAGGATATTCTCCGTCGCGCCGACGCTGGGGTAGTCCAAATGTACCTCGCCGCTGTGCATATTGCCGCCGTCGCAGTGAATCACGCCGCCTTCCTCGTGAATCACCACGCCCAGACTGCGCAGGCCTGACAGGTGCAAATCAATGGGGCGCAGTCCGATTTCGCAGCCGCCGGGATATGTAACCGTCGCCTGCCGGAAGCGCGAAAGAATCGGCCCGAGCAGGAAGATAGACGAGCGAATCTGCTTGGATAGCGCATCCGGCATTTCCGTGCGGTTCAGCCCGCCCGCGTCAAGCGTCAGCGTGTGTCCGTCACGGCGAATCCGACAGCCCAGCATCGTCAGGATGTCCGTCATCTTCCGCACGTCGGAAATCATCGGCACGCCTTGCAGCACCACCGTTTCCTCCGTCAGCACCGAAGCCGCGAGAATGGGCAGCGCCGCGTTCTTCGCGCCATCGACGCGCATCGTACCCTCCAGCTTTCTTCCGCCCTGCACAACAAACGCTTCCATCCGCGTCCACCTCCTGTGCTTCAGCCTATGCCGGAAAACAGGCGCTGTGCCAATTTCACAGTTCAAATAGCTGATTCACGGGAAATATTGAGCAGGATGCCGATGGCTGCCATCGTGATGGAAATCGACGTACCGCCGGCGGAGAAGAACGGCAGGGGCAGCCCCGTCGTTGGCAGAATGCCCACAACCACGCCCATGTTGAGGAACGCCTGTACGCTGATGCTGCTGGTAATCCCTGCCGCCAGCAGCGTTCCGAACTTATCCGGGCAGCGCACGGCGATTCGCATCCCCCGCAGCATCAGCGCCACGAACAGCGCCACCACAATCAGGCAGCCCAGCAGCCCGAAATCCTCCCCCACGATGGCGAAGATGAAATCGCTCTCCGGGTACGGCAGATAGGCATACTTCTGCCGCCCCATGCCCAGCCCCATGCCGAAAATGCCGCCCGACCCGAACGCAATCAGCGACTGGCTGAGCTGATAGCCCTCATCGCTCATCATGGAAAAGGGGTTGCGGAAGGACAGAAGGCGCCGCCGCCGATATGGCTCTGACCATGCGTAGAACGCGCCCACGCCCAGCCCGCCGACGAGCATCAGCAGAATATGCCGCCACTTCGCGCCCGCCATGATGATGAGAATCAGGCTGACGATGAGAATTGACCCCGCGGTGGACAGGTTCGGCTGCTCCAGAATCAGCAGGAATACAACTCCCGGCACGACCAGCACTGGCACAATGCCCGTGAAGAGACGGCGGATGCGCTCGCCGCGGTAGGTCAGCGTCGTCGCCATATACAGCACCACGGCGAATTTCGCGATTTCTGACGGCTGGAAGGACAATCCACCCAGCGACAGCCACCGCCGCGAACCGTTGATGTACACGCCCACGCCCGGTATGATGACCAGCACCAGCAGCACCGCGGAGAGCGCCAATCCGCCCACCACGACATACGGATGCTGCCAGCAGCGGTACGGAATGCGGCTGGTGACGATGCACGCCGCCGTGCCCAGCCCGATGCCCAGCAATTGCTTGAGCACCTCGCTGTACGGGCTGCGCGTGGACGTGCCGGTATAGAACGTCGCGGAAAATAGAACCAGCAATCCCGCGAGCAGCAGCATGATGAGGATGATCACCAGCGTACCGTCCACGGGATTGCGTCTTTTCAGCGGTATTGCGATCTGTCGCTTTTGTGCGCTTTTTGCCTGAAGCATGTCTGCTCCTTTCTCAGCGCACAAGGATGGGATTATTTCAGTTTGCGCACAAGCTCCTTGAAGATGCGCCCGCGGCTCTCATAGTCCGAGAACATGTCAAACGACGCGCACGCCGGGGACAGCAGCACATTCCACCCGTCGGAAGAAAGCGCGCGGCACTGGTCGATGGCGTCTTTGAGCGTCCCCGCGCGGTGCAGGTGCGTGTAGCCGTTTTCGCGGCAGGTGCGCTCAATCTGGTCGGCGGTCGCGCCAATCAGCACGGCTTCCTTGATGTAGGGCGACGCCAGCATTTCCTGCACCATCGGGGTGAAGTCGCAGTGCTTGTCGTAGCCGCCGAGGATGATGGCGGTCGGGCGCGTCATGGTCTGAATCGCCTTGATGGTGCTGTCCACGTTCGTGCCCTTGCTGTCATTGATGTAGCGAACGCCGTCCAGCTCGCGGACGAACTCGATGCGGTGCTCCACGCCTTGGAACGTCCGCAGGGTGTGGGCAATCACGTCCGGCTTCACGCCCATCGCGACCGCAATGCAGCACGCCGCCAGCGCGTTTTCGAGGTTGTGCGGGCCGGGAATGAACACGTCCTTCACCGGGCAAATCGTCTCTTCCGCACCGTGGAAGCGCACGACGATTTCGCCATCCCGGACGAACGCGCCTTGAGCCACTTCCCGCTTGCGGCTGAACAGCATCACCTGCGCCTTCACCTGCCCAATCAGCGGTGCAAGTGCCGGGTCGTCCGCGTTGAACACGGCGACGTCCTCTGCCGTCATGTTCTGGAACTGGCGCATCTTCATCGCCGTGTAGACTTCCATCGTGCCGTGGCGGTTGAGATGGTCTTCGGTGATGTTGAGCAGCGCCGCCGCCTTCGGGTGGAATGTCTCCGCCGTCTCCATTTGGAAGGAAGAGACTTCGCAGACGAACAGGTCGTCGTCCTGACTGTCGAGACCTGCCGCGCTGTACGGATAGCCGATGTTGCCCACGACATGCGTCGTGCGTCCGGCGTTGCGGAAGATTTCGCCCAGCAGCGTGACGGTCGTCGTCTTGCCGTTCGTGCCGGTAATCGCCACCATTTCGCCAGAGGACAGCTGATACGCCATTTCCAGCTCGCCGGTGACGTATACGCCCATTTCCTTCGCCTTCAAGACGAACGGCGCGTTGTCCGGTACAACGGGGCTGATGACCATTGCGTCGATGCCGTCCAAGCATTCCATCGCCGGGCAGCCCAGACGGCGTTCCAGCGGCAGATTTTCCAGCGGCTTCAGGCTGTCCCCCAGCTGTTCCGCCGCCTTACTGTCATTGATGATAACGCGCGCGCCTGCCTTGCACAGCAGTTGCGCCGCTGCAATCCCGCTGCGCGCCATGCCAACCACCAGCACGCGCTTGCCCGCGTATTTTTCCGTATTGCGCATGATTTTTCGCTCTCCTTACACGATGACCGAAATAACCGCCAGCGCCGTCAGCACCAGCGTCACCACAGTGTACATCAGCACGATTTGCGTTTCCTTCATGCCGCACTTCTCAAAATGATGGTGCAGCGGCGACATTTTGAACAGCCGCCGGGGTGTCCCGTAGATTTTGCGGGTCGCCTTGTAATAGTAGCGCTGCAAAATGACGCTCACGCTGGACATGCAGCAGGTGAAGCCAATCAGCAGCAGCAGGAACGGCTGACGCAGCAGCAGCGCCATGCCGACCACCGCGCCGCCGATGAACATCGACCCGGTGTCGCCCATGAACACCTTTGCCGGATAGCGGTTGTAGCGCAGGAAGCCGAGACAGCCGCCGCACAGCGCCGCCGCGAAGATGGCAATCGCGCTGTAATTATCCTGCAAAGCGCGCGCCGCATCGGGGTCATCGGGAATCTTCACCATCGGAATGCCGAACGAGCCGCCGTTTAGGTGCTGATAGACCGTCACGGCGCTGAGGCCCGCAATCACCGCCCAGCCCATGCAGCCGACACTCGTCACGCTGGACAGGATGCCGTCGATGCCGTCCTGCAGGTTCGCGCTGTTGGTCATAAACAGCACCGTCAGCGCCAGCAGCGGAATATACCACAGCCCTAAGTCCCATTCGGTATTCGTAAACGGCAGCAGCACCTTGCTCCCCTGCGTGAAGTAGCACCAGACCGAGAAGCCGAGGCACACCACGGACAAGCCGATGATCTTCTGCCACGGGGTCAGCCCTTCGGAACGATGCTTGACTGCCTTCGTCCAATCGTCCGCCAGACCGACTGCCATCGACCCCAGCGATACAAGCAGCAGCGGCAGAATCGTCGTCACCCACGCGCCGGTATACGCCGCGCACAGCACAAACGATACGATGCAGCCCAGCGCAATCATCAGCCCGCCCATAATCGGCGTGCCGCGCTTTTTCAGGTGCTCCTTCGGGCCGAGTTCGTTCTCGCTCGTTTTCATTTGGTGACCGCGCAGCCATTCAATCAGCTTCGGGCCAGTCGCCAGCGCAATCGCCGCGGACAGCACCAGCGCAAGCAGTACATTTGTCAGCATAGGTAATCCTTCCTTATTATCGGGTATTCAATGCGCAGCGGCTTACTCGCCGCGCAGTTCCGTCAGCAGCTCCTGCACGACAACTTTCTCGTCGAACGGCCGCTTGACGCCCATTGTCTCCTGATACGTCTCGTGACCCTTGCCGCACAGAACGATGATGTCGCCTTCCCGCCCGATTTCCAGCGCGTGGCGGATGGCGTCCCGACGGTTCTCGATGACGACGTACTCGCCCGTCGTCTCTTTGATGCCCTCCTCGATTTCGCGCAGGATTTCCATCGGGTCTTCCGTGCGCGGATTGTCACTGGTGAGGATGCACAAATCCGCCAGTTCGCCGCCGATGCGCCCCATGATCGGGCGCTTGCCCTTATCGCGGTCGCCGCCGCAGCCGAAGAGCGCAATCAACCGCTTCTTGGTGAACGTGCGGCAGGTGCGCAGGATGTTGCTCAGTGCATCCGGCGCATGGGCATAGTCCAGAATCACGCGGTACGGCGTGTTCGTCGGCAGCATTTCAATGCGCCCCGGCACACTGTGGATGTTTTCCAGCCCCGCGCGGACATTCTCCGGCGACACGCCCAGAATCAGCGCGCACGCCGCCGCAGACAAGGCGTTGTAGACGTTGAACATGCCCGTCATGCGCAGGTTGATTTGGATGTATTCCGCGTTGCGCAGCCGCAGCTCAAAGGACACGCCGTTTTCGGTAATCTCAATGTCGCGCGCGAACAAATCCGCCTCCGCCGCGATGCCATAGGTCATGTGCGGAATTGTCACGTCGCGCAGCAGCTCCGCCGCCCGCTCGTCATCGGCGTTAATGGCGGCATTTTTCGCCATGCCGGAGGTGAAGAACGCCTTTTTGCACTGGAAGTAGTTCTCCATCGTACCGAAGTAGTCCAGATGGTCTTGGCTGAGGTTGGTGTAGCAGCCGCACTCGAACGTCATGCCGTCCAGCCGGTGCATATCCAGCGCGTGCGCCGACACCTCCATGACGACCACCTGCACGCCTGCCTGCACCATCTCGTTCAAGTCGCGCATGAGGTCAATCGGATCGGGCGTGGTCTTGCTGGACGGGATGTGCTTCTCGCCGATCATGTTGCCCGTCGTGCCGACCAGCCCGCACTTGAAGCCCGCCTGTTCGCAGATAGACTTGACCATGTAGCTGGTCGTCGTCTTGCCCTTCGTGCCGGTGATGCCCACGAAGCGCATCTTCCGCTCCGGATGATTAAAGAACGCCTCGCTGATTCTCGCCATTGCCGCGCGGCCATTGCTCACCAGCACCTGCGGCACATTCACATCGTCCAGAAAGCGCTCCACCACCAGTGCCACGCAGCCATTTTGCACCGCCTGCGGGGCATACTGATGCGCATCAAAATGTGCGCCGGCAAAGCAGAAGAAGATGCCGTTTTCGGTCTTTTCCCGGCTGTTGGAACACAGCGCCGCAATCTCCACGGACATATCGCCCCTGGTTTCCAGCAAGTACGGCACTTCCTTGACAAGCTGTCTCAGTTCCATCGTCAATTAGCTCCTTTATTCGTCATCCCCGGCCATCAGCAGAAAAATCGTTGTGCCGGGCTGTACATATTCTCCCGCTGCGGGGCTTTGCTCTGTGCACAGCCCCTGCCCCGTCATGGACATCATTAGTCCCCGCTGGCGCACAAGGCGCGCGCAGTCTACATCGCCCAAGCCAGTCAGGTCAGGCACACAGACCAGCTCTTCCGGCGTCAGCTCCTCTGAACCGGCGGTGTAGAGCATCACATGCCCGCCTTTGACGAGCTTCGCGCCCGCCGGCGGCAATTGATCCAGCACGACGGTGTTCGCGCCGTCCGTCACGCTTTCCAATCCCACCTGTGACAGTTTACGCTTTGCATCGCCAATCGTCAAGCCTTTCAGCGCAGGAACTTCAATTTCTTCATCTTTTTCATCATTTTCCGGGTCAATTCCGAGGTACGGCAGCATTTCCTGCATGATTTGCCGGGCAAAAGGCGCCGCCGTCGTGCCGCCATAGTCAATCGGCACGTCCGCCTCCTTGACAATGACGAGGATGCTCACCTGCGGATCGTTCACCGGCGCGAAACCGTAGAACGACCCGATGTGCGTGTCGCGCACGACGCGTCCATTCTTGTAAACCTGTGCCGTGCCGGTTTTGCCGCCGATGCGGTATCCAGCAATCGCCGCGTTCTTGCCGCCGCCTTCTGAAACGACCCTCTCCAGCAGCAGCCGCATCGTGTCGCTCGTTTCCGGGCGAATTGGCGCTGCCATCACCGTCGGGTGAAAGCGCTCCAGCGTCTCCCCATCCGGCGTTTGAATTTCGCTGACGATGTAGGGTTTCATCAGCTTTCCGCCGTTGATGACGGAGTTCGCCGCCATCATCATCTGAATCGGTGTGAGCGCGACGGACTGCCCGAAGCCGATGCGCGCCAAGTCCACGCGTTTGACGTTCCGCGACGTGATGAGGATGCCCGGCGACTCCCCCGGCAGGTCAATGCCCGTCTTTTTGCCCAGCCCGAACGCCGTCAGGTAGCGATAGAACGTATCCGTCCCCATCCGCAGCGCCAGCTCGACAAACACCGGGTTGCAGCTGTTTTTCAGCCCGTCTGCCATCGTCTCCGCGCCGTGCGGACGCCCCCAGCAGCGGATGGTATCGCCATCGACGGTGATTTTCGCCGAGCAGTAGAAAGAATCCTGCGGCGTTGTCACCCCGCTGTCCAGCGCGGATGCCGCCGTGAGAATTTTGAACGTGCTGCCCGGCTCGTAAACGTCGGAAATCGCGGTCAGGCGCATCAGCTCCGTCAGCGTCTCCGCGTCGTTGCGCGGCGGATCGTTCGGGTCGTAGCATGGGTTCATGCACATCGCCAGAATCGCGCCCGTTTTCACGTCGCTGACAAGGCAGATGACCGACTGCGCCTGATTGACCTCGATGCACTCGCGCATCGCCTTTTCGACCATCTCCTGAATTTCCGCGTCAATCGTCAGCACCAAACCGCACCCCTGCTGCGACGGGATGTACCAGCCTTCCGTGCCGTCCAACTGCCGATTGCGCGCGTCCACCTGCCGCAGATAGCTGCCCTCCGTGCCGCGCAGAACATCCTCATAGCGGCTTTCCAGCCCGGACTGCCCCTCGCTGTCCACCGTCGTCAAGCCCAGCACTTGGCTGAGCAGCGCTCCATATGGGTAGTAGCGGCAGATATCCTCGTCAAAGGACAGCGCCTTCAAGCCGCTGTCCTCCGGCGCGTCTGACCGCAGCTGACGCAGGGCATCGACCGTCTCGCGGCTGACCTGCCGCTTTAAGATAATCGACCCCTTCGTCTTGTCCTGCAATCGTTTTCGTGCCGCCTCTTTGTTGATGTTCAGCACCGGCTCGATGCTGTTGAGGAACCTCTCCGTGTCGCTGACAAGCCGCGGGTCAGCGGTGACGATGTACGCCGTCGCGGAGATGGCAAGCGTTCGCCCCTTGCGGTCGGTAATCGTGCCGCGCCGCGCCGTAACAATGCCAGCTTTCGTCCACTGACGAATGCCCCGCTCGGTCAGCGAGGCAGCCTCGGAGGTAGTGAGAACGGCAATGCGCGCCGCCGCCAGCAGGAACAAGCCCGTCAGCACCAGCGTCATCAGCCAGATTCGCTTGCGTACCAGCAGTTCCGGATGCATGTCCGTCCTCCTGATTCGCGTTTTTGCGGCTCATTGCTGTGGATAGTGGATTCGATTACTGCATGTGCATCAGCAGCGCCACGTCCGTGGTGGTCATGGTGTTCTGTGCGCCCTCCTGCAGGCCGCAGATAGCATCCGGCACGCCGGACAGCTCCACCACCTGCACGTTCTTGCCTTCCTTCATCCCCAGTTTCTGCGCCCGCTGCAAAAGCGACTGTTCCTTCGTCGCGACGCTGATTTGCGCCTGCAGGGTGTCATTCTCCTGCTGCTTCGCGTTGATGTTCGTCGTCCGGACACCAATCTGGGTGCTGACGTTCTGGATCTGCGACTGCAAGTTCAGCCAGAAAACACCCATCACGAACAGGCACACCGCCACTACCAGCATCGCCAGCCCCGAATGCAGCCCCTGCCGCGAAACGAGAATACTGTGCTGCCGTTCCTGCTGCTGCGGCACATCCGCCCGGCGTCGTGTGCCCGTGTTCTGCCAGCAGCCTGCACCGAAGCTGACCGTCGCCCGATAGTTATCCATATACGGCTGCTCACCCTTGAAATCGATGTTGAAGTTAAAGCTATGGTCAATGCTCTTCCGCATTTCGCGGAGAGCGCGTTCCTCATCGCGCGGATCTGCGAAGGGGGCGGATTTGCGCTTGCTCCACAGCCGCGCCCTGTCGTTCATCATACTGTATGCCTCCTCTGCCTGAAAAATGCCATTGTTTCAGCGGATAGAACCGTTATTCTTTCTCGTCCTCGCCGTCTTCCAGCTCGTCAATCGCTGCCCACGTCGCATTCAGGTTATCCTTGAACAGCTCGAAGTTCGCCATGTTGTTGATTGTCGCCGCCACGCGCAGATGGTCGTCGTTGCCCATAATGTCAACGTCCTTCTCTTCGCCCAGCATCATGCTGCGCAGTTTTGCCGGCAGCAGCACACGTCCCTGCGCGTCGCACTCCTGATCCGTATAGGACATGGAGTTAAACCACTGCATGTAGTTCATCAGCTGTGCATTTTTCTTCTTGCGGTTCAGTCGCTCATAATGCTCGCACAGGCGCATAAAGACCATTTCAGGGTAAATCGCAATGGACTTGAAGTCAAATTCCGGTGCAATCACAAACCGCTCGCCCAGTTCCTGCCGGAACGCCAGCGGAATCACCAGACGACCCTTGCCGTCCAGCGAATGATTATAGGTGCCGCGGAAACGCTTTCTCTGTTTTTCAAGAATCTGCTCATCAGAAAGGGGTACATTTGTGCGCATGTTAGTGGGGGTCAGGCATTCATTTTGCCCAACTTGGTTCTCATCCACACGCTCACCCCCACCAAATTCACAAAATAGGTCGTCAATCACACGAAATGGCACTCTTATCATACCGCCGCGATTCGGAAATTGCAAGTGTTTGCAGGCACTTTTTTCGATGAAATTTTTGCCCGTTTCCAGTTTTCTTTCATCTTTTCGTAATATTCGACAGGTGTGATGTGTCATCGTCGCCCAAAAACGGGAAACAGTCGTTCTTTTTCGAGCGATTTTGTCCGTCACTTTTGGGAGCAGTTCTCCATTCGGGCGTATTTTTCGCTGAAAAAGTGGTTTCTACGCCCAAAAACAAAAAAAGACGGCATAAACCGTCTTTTTGGGGATGTAACAAATATTTAAGAATTGCTTATTGTGGTCATCAGCGGCACTTCCGTCAGCCGGAAGCCCAGCGCGTCGCAGGAGGTCAGCCGATAATGGATGCCTTCATGCTCGCCGTTGAACCCCGCGCGGATTCCTGCCCCGTGCAGATGACCATAGACCACCGTATGCACCCTGTGCCGCGCAAGCACCTGCGTGAACGGCGTATCCAGCACTGTCAGCAGCAGCGGCGGATAGTGGAGCATGACGACAATCGGCTTCTGCCCTTGCGCCAGTTTTTCCGCCGCGCTGATCGCCATGTCCAGCCGCAGCAGTTCACGGTTCAGGATGCGCTCATCCTCCGGCGCAAGCGGCGCGTCGCCCGTGGGGAACATCCACCCGCGCGTGCCGCAGACGACGAAATCCCCCATATCCAGCGCGTCGTGCTGCAAGGCGCTCATGCCTTCCGGCAGCACCCGCCGCAGTTTGGAGACACTGTTCCACCAGTAATCGTGATTGCCCTTGATGAGCACCTTGCGCCCCGGCAGCGCGCCAATCTTCTGCAAGTCCGGCACGGCGCGCTCCAGCTGCATGGCCCACGAGATATCGCCGGGAATCAGCACGACATCCCCGTCCTTAACACGCGCGCGCCAATCCGCCGCGATGTGCGCAAAGTGATTCTCCCAGTGGTCGCCGAAAATATCCATCGGCTTTTCCTCGCCGCCGGGCAGATGCAAATCACCGATGGCAAACAGCGTCATGTGTCCTCCTTGCGCGGCGCGGACAGGTCACATATCGTCGTCCGCGTCCTCGTCGTCATCCTCGTTGGCTTCGTCTTCCTGCATTCCTTCCAAAGAAGTCATTTCGCCCGCCATCTTCGTGTATTCGCCGTCGGTTTCTTCCGGCAGCATCTGAATTTCGTCCATCGAGCCGACGTCGTCCATGTCCGTCAGGCTGCGCGGCGTCACCTGTTCGCCGTCGCCATCGCCGGAATCGTCGGACGCAGCGCCCACACTCTCCGCCGCCTGCGCGTTCATTTCCTTCAGGCAGAACAGGCAGATATCGCGTCCCGGCAGTGCGGGATTCTCGTTGCATACGCTGCACATTTCCACGTCGTCCTGCCCGCCTTCGCCCTTCATCTCGCGCATACACACCTTGCAGTACTTATCGCCGGGCGTCGTGATGTAGTTCAGTTCACACCGCGGGCATTGAACATACTTCTTCATAAGAAGATTCCCTCCTAAAATTCAGACCGCCGGGTGTTTTTTCCGTCCGGCACATTCTGTGGTAGTTATTTCCTTGGAAAGCCACTGGGGATTTTCTTGCGTCTCCAAAAGTCATATGTTACAATCATGTTACGATTTTTTATTAGAAATCGTAATAACTTTCGGAGGAGCTTGCAATGAACAAGAAGTACGCGGCGCTTTTCACTGCGTCCGTCCTGCTGCTCACCAGTCTATCGGCTGCTGAGAACTTCCCGACGTCGCAGTTCGATTATGATGGATGGTATCGCCCGAACGGAACGTTCTGTCCCGCGCAGGATGCCGTCGCAACACCCCGTCCAACCGCCACACCTGCCAGTGCGCCGGTAAAAACGTCTGCACCTTCCACGGGGGATGATTATACTACACCATCGTCGCAAGTGCAAGAGGAAATTCTGCTGAATTTGCTCAATCAGGAGCGAATTGCGCAGGGACTTTCGCCTTTGACGCTCGACGCGGAGCTTTCCCGCATTGCGCGCATCAAATCCGCCGACATGCGCGACAACCATTACTTTGCGCATGAGTCCCCCACCTACGGTCATGTCAGCGACATGCTGAAAACGTTCGGCTATTCCTTCTCCGGTACGGGCGAGAACATTGCCCACCATGCCGCCACGGAAAAGGCGCACGCCGCGTTCATGTCCTCGGACGGACACCGCCGCAACATTCTCTCCAGCGCCTGGCAGAAGGTCGGGTTGGGTATCGTCTACGACGCGAACGGTTACGTTTATGTGACGGAGATTTTCGTCCGCTGACCCTTTTTCGCCCCTTCCAGTCTCGGAAGGGGCATTTTGTCATGTACCAATCCTGATGGTCGGCTGCGCAACAGGGGGCAGCGGCGCATCCGGCATCTCCCTCGTTTCGGATGATTCCGCCGTGACGGACATCGCTTCCTTTGTCAGCGGCACGCCGTTTGTCACCTGCACCGGCCGATGGCAGCGGATGCCGCGGTTCATACCCTCCACGCCGGGAAGCGACACGCCCCGTGCGTGCAGGATGGCGCGTCCGGCGGCGCTTCGGCGCGGATTCGGCGCATTGAGCGGGGCATCCAGCGACATTTGCACGGCATTTTCCACCGCGCGCGCCACTTCCGGCGTTACGGGCAGGTAGACCAGCTCAGCGCGGGGAAAAATCAAGTTGCGCGGCATTTCAGCGCGGGCATTGGGTTTCTTTTTCATTGCTGCACTCCTCCATCCAGCCGGATTCTCCGGGCAGTTCCCATCGTATGCGGCGGATGAAAGATGCGTGTCAGGCTTCCGGCGCTTCTTCTTCCGGCGCAAGCACCTTTTCCAGAAGCGTCAGCAGCTGGTCGCGCCCCGTGCCGTCTTCGGACGACCAGCAGATAACCTCCCACGGCTGCACAAGCAGGGCGCGGCAGATAGGTGCGAGCTGCTTCTGGCGCGCGCCGCGGCTGATCTTATCCGCCTTGGTGGCAATCACGGTGAACGGGATGCCCATCTGGCGGAGGAAGAGGTTCATCTGCTTATCGTCCTCGGTCGGCTCGTGGCGGATATCCACAAGGCACAGGACGTGGCGCAGTTCATCGGACTGCTCGAAGTAATCCTGCATCATCTTGCCCCAGCGGAGTTTCTCCTGCTTATCGACCTTTGCGAAGCCGTAGCCGGGCAGATCAATCAAATGAAAGCTGTCGTTGAGCAGGAAGGCGTTGATGAGCCGGGTTTTTCCGGGCGTCTGAGACGTGCGCGCGAGGGAGCGGCGGTTGCAGAGCTTATTGATGAGGCTGCTTTTGCCGACGTTGGATTTTCCGGCGACGGCAATCTGCGGCAGTCCGACGCCCTCGAATTTCCCGTACTGCGCCATAGAGGTAATAAATTCTGCTTTTTTGATTTCCAATTTCGTATCTCCTTTTGGGGTATGAGTGGCTTTTGGGGGATGTGCGACTTCTTTTGGCGTTCCGGATGCTCGGTCGCGCCAATGGGCGCGACAATATGCGGCAAGTTGAAAGAGCAAGTTGGGGGCGCTTCTGAGGAAGCGCGAAGTTACTGGCAGGGACGCTTCGCTGCCTGCGCCTTGTTGACTTTTCCTTTTGGATTGGTCGGACGAGGAACAGTTGGGGCGTTGCCCCAAACCCCACCAGAGGCGCCGCCTCTGGACTCCGCAAGGGGCATTGCCCCTTGACCCCTTCGCGCGATTGAGTTGGTCGCACTTCCCTACTTCTTCCGCGTGCTTATCCGCTTTTTGCCCTTAACTCTTCCGTTTTTCCGGCATCCGCGTCAGCGCATTTTCCAGCACCTGCTCAATCTGCTCCACGCACACAATCTTAAACTGACTCAGCACATGCGGCGGAATTTCTTCCAAATCCTTCTGATTTTCCTTCGGAATAATCAGCGTTGTAATCCCCGCCCGATACGCCGCCAGCGTCTTTTCCTTCAATCCGCCAATCGGCAGCACACGCCCGCGCAGGGTAATTTCCCCCGTCATCGCCACATCATTGCGCACGGGAATCCCCGTCAGCACGGACACCAGCGCCGTCGCCATCGTCACACCCGCGGACGGACCGTCCTTCGGCACAGCGCCTTCCGGCACATGGATGTGGATATCCACATCTTTGTAGAAGTCATCCGCCAGTCCCAAATCAGCGCAGTGCGCGCGGACGTAGGAGAACGCGGCTTCGGCGGATTCCTTCATCACATCGCCAAGCTGTCCCGTCAGGCGCAGACCGCCCTTGCCGGGCATGGTCAGGCATTCGACTTCCAGCGTTTCGCCGCCGACGGTGGTGTACGCAAGACCGTTGACAATGCCCACTCGCGGCTCTTTCTCCGGCAGTTCGCGGGTGAAACGCGGCGCGCCAAGGTACTGGTGCAGCACCTTTTCGGTCACGGTAACTTCGGTTTCGCCCTCGTCGAGCATCGTCACGGCGGCCTTGCGGATAACCTTGGCAATCGTGCGTTCGAGCGTGCGGACGCCGGCTTCGCGTGTGTAGCCCTCAATCAGGCTGCGCATCACGCGGTCGCTGATTTTCACCGTCCCGGCATCCAGCCCGTGTTCTTTCACCTGCTTGGGCAAAAGGTGGCGCTTAGCGATTTGCAGCTTCTCCTCTTCCGTGTATGACGGCACTTCGATAACCTCCATGCGGTCGAGCAGCGGCGTGGGGATGGTGTCGATGCTGTTGGCGGTGGTGATGAACATGACGCGGCTGAGGTCGAAGGGCAGTTCGAGATAGTGGTCGCGGAATGCGCCGTTCTGCTCGCCGTCGAGCACCTCCAGCATGGCGCTGGCAGGGTCGCCGCGGAAATCATGGCTCATCTTGTCGATTTCGTCGAACAGGAATACCGGGTTCATCGTGCCTGCCTGCTTCATGCCGGAGATAATCCGCCCCGGAATCGCGCCGATATATGTCCGGCGATGGCCGCGGATTTCCGCCTCGTCACGCACGCCGCCGAGCGACACCTGCACGAACTGCCGCCCAACTGCCTTGGCGATTGCGCGAACGATGGATGTTTTGCCCACGCCGGGCGGGCCGACGAAGCACAGAATCGGGCCGCGCATATCCTGCTTGAGCTTGAGCACCGCCAGATATTCGACGATGCGCTCCTTGACCTTCTCCAGCCCGTAGTGATCCTGCGCCAGTACCTTCCGCGCGCGCTTCAAATCCAGATTATCAGTCGTCTGCTTGCCCCAGGGCAGGTCGAGAATCCACTCGATATACGTCCGGGACATGCCGACTTCCGGCGTACCGGGTGTCATCCGGGACAGGCGCTCCAGCTCCTTGTCCACGCGTTGACGTGCTTCGTCGTTCAGCGGCGTATTCTTGGCGCGTTCGCGAAGCTCCTCCACATCCGTCGCGTCGGTATCGCCCAGTTCGGTCTGGATAGCCTTCATGTGCTCGCGCAGATAATAATCCTTCTGATTTTTGTCAATCTGTTTCTTGACGCGCTCCTGCACCTGCTTTTCCACGCCGGTCAGTTCAATTTCGCGGCTCAAAATGGTGCAGAGGCGTTCCAGACGGCGCTGAATATCGAATTCTTCCAGAATCTGCTGGCGATCCTCCAGCTTCGTCAGGATATTTGCGGCAATCAGGTCAGCAATCTGCTCGGCGTCATCCACATCCCGGATGGACGCAATCGTCTCCTGGCTGACCCGCTGGCTTGCGCGGGCATAGGCATCAAAATAATCCTTCGCCGTGCGCACCAGCGCCGCCAGCTCCATTTCATCCTCCGGTTCGGTCACTTTCGGCAGGTGGATACGTCCCAGCAGGAACGGGTCTTCCTGCGTCACAGTAGTCAATTCGCCGCGCGTTTCACCCTCCACCAGCACACGCAGGCTGTCGCCGGGCAGATTCATCACCTGCCGAATATTGGCGATTGTGCCGACGGTGCACAAATTTTCCGGGGTAGGGTCTGGGTCATCCACATCCTTCTGCGCCACGAGGAAAATCTTCTGGTCATTCATCATCGCTTCCTGCAGGGCGGCGACAGACTTCGGGCGGCCGACGTCAAAGTGCAGCACCATGTGCGGGAATACCATCAGCCCCCGCAGCGCCAGCACCGGCATCGTCAGATTGGTTTTCTTTCTGGGCATAGTTCCTCCTCATCGGACGCGGCGAACCAGAGCGTATCATGCCGCGTCCACGCTCGAACGGCGCATCCCGTCCGGCAAAGATATAGTATACATATTCCGCCACGGTTTGACAAGCGAAAAAACATATGATGTAACGATTTTTTTCTGCGAGAATGTAAATTTTTCGTCGTTCTGCGTCACGCGCTGGGTTCTGCAGCAGCCGCGGCGACCTTCTCCGGCATCGGCAGCGGACGGTGGATTGGCTTCTTCTCCGTCTTTGTGTGCACAAGCATCGCTGATAGCGCCTGATGCACATCGTCAATTCCCTGCACCTCAATGCCCGCGATATGCAGCATCTCCGCGTCGTTCTCCTTGGGAATCAGCACGCGCAGCAGCCCTGCCTGACACGCGGCTTCCACCTTCTGCGGTACGCCGCCGACCGCCTTCACTTTCCCCTGCACGGTAATTTCACCCGTGACCGCCATCGTGCCATCCACCGGCGTATCGGTCAGCGCACTGACCGCCGCGACTGCCATCGCGACGCCTGCCGACGGGCCGTCAACGGGCATACCGCCGGGAAAATTGATGTGCAAATCGGTGTTTTCCAGTGTGTATCCGAGGCTTTTCAGCAGTGTGCGGACATTCTCCGCCGCGCCGTGTGCCGTCGAACGGCGGCGCATCTTGTGCCCCTCCTGCCCGATTTCTTCCTCATCAATAATGCCCGTCACGGTGATTTCGCCGTGTCCCGGCGTCGCGACTGCCTCCAAATCCAGCAGCGCGCCCTGATTTTCGCCATACACCGCCAGCCCATGCACCACGCCAACGCGGTTCGAGACATCCGCCTTCTGCTGGGCGTGGATGGTATAATGCCCGCTCTGCACCACCCACGCCACATCCTCTGGCAGAATCATCGTGCGCTCATCCATTTGCGCCAGACCTGCGCACATCTGCACAATGTTCACCGCGTCGCGTCCGCAGGCGGCATAGCGCCCGATGGTTTCCGCCTCCTGCTTCGCCATCGCGCAGCCCGCGCGTTCCGCTGCGCCGGAGGCAATCAGGGCAATTTCTTCCGGTGTCAGCGCGCGAAAAAAGACTTCCATGCACCGCGAGCGCAGAGCGGGGCTGATTTCTGACGGGCTGCGCGTCGTTGCGCCGACAAGCCGAAAATCCGCCGGAAGCCCATTGTGGAAAATGTCGTGGATATAGCGCGGAATCGTCGCGTCATCCGGATTATAATACGCGCTGTCCAGCATCACGCGGCGATCCTCCAGCACCTTCAGCAGCTTGTTCATCTGCACCGGATGCAGTTCGCCGATTTCATCCAGAAACAACACCCCGCCATGCGCTTTGGTGACCGCGCCGGGCTTGGGCTGCGGCACGCCCTGTGCGCCCAGCTGCCCCGCGCCCTGATAAATCGGGTCATGGACGCTGCCGATGAGCGGGTCGGCAATCGCGCGTTCATCAAAGCGCACGCACGTCGCATCCACCTCGATGAACGGCGCATCCTCGCGGAAGGGCGTTCCCTGCGACTGCTTCGCCGCCTCCAGCACCAGCCGCGCCGCGCAGGTCTTGCCGATGCCGGGCGGGCCATAAATCAGCACATGCTGCGGATTCGCGCCGCAGAGAATCGCTTTCAGGCTGCGAATGCCGTCCTCCTGACCAATCACGTCACTCATTTTCGTCGGGCGCACCTTTTCCGCCAGCGGCTCTGACAGGTGAATCGACCGCAGGTGGCGCATCCGCTCCATTTCGCGGTTGCTCTCCCGCCCGTGCGCCGGCTCTTTCTGCCGCGACTGGCGCAGCTGCCGGAAAAAGTACAGTCCCACCACCACCGACACCACCAGCTGGATGACGACCAGCATTGTTGCAAACATGCGCAAAACCTCCCTTGCATTTCATCGACCGCAGTATGCCCGAAGCGGCGCAAAACCATGCCCGAATGAAGGTTTTGCTGCAATTTTTCTTTCTGCCGTGGATACAGTCCTTGTTTGTCCGTGCTGTCCACACCACAAGATATAGTATACCGCTTTCATCCGCGAAAGCGGCATTCTTTCGCCCGCATTCTTGGTACATCAGGCGAAAACCCGCCATTTTCAAGGGTTTGTAAGGCTTTTCATGAAGTTGTCGATTTTTTGCGCGTTTTGTGATTTTGCCTATTGCATTATACAACATCTTGTGATAGAATATCTGTGGTTCGGAAGCAGTTCCCTACTGACCCCCATCCACGCGGATGATTTGGGGACGGCGGCGTTCATTCGCCGGTTTCCGGCACACATTTCAACATCAGGAGGTCAACCATCATGTACAATTTTGAGCAGTGGAATGGCTTCAAGGGTTCCATCTGGAAGGAAGAAGTCAACGTTCGCGACTTTATCCAGAAGAACTATAAGCCTTACGACGGTGACGAATCCTTCCTGGTCGGCCCGACCGAAGCGACCGACAAGCTTTGGGGCGCTCTGCAGAAGCTGCAGAAGGAAGAGCGCGCCAAGGGCGGCGTCCTGGATATGGACACCGAGATTGTTTCTACCCTGACTTCCCATAAGCCCGGCTACATCGACGAAGACCTGAAGGATCTGGAGAAGGTCGTGGGTCTTCAGACGGACAAGCCCCTGAAGCGCGCCTTCATGCCCTTCGGCGGCATCCGCATGGCGGAACAGTCCTGCACCGAGAACGGCTACACCCCCGCTCCCGAACTGCACAAGATCTTCACCGAATATCACCTGACGCACTCCGACGCGGTCTTCATGGCGTACACGCCTGAAATGCGCGCGGCCCGCAAGTCCCACATCATCACCGGTCTGCCGGACACCTATGGCCGCGGCCGTATCGTGGGCGACTATCGCCGTGTTGCGCTGTACGGCATCGACGTGCTGATTGCTGAAAAGCAGCATGATTTCGCCAACTGCGGCGACGGCACGATGACCGACGACGTCATCCGTCAGCGTCAGGAAATCACCCTGCAGGTGAACGCCCTGAAGGACATGAAGGTCATGGCCGCGTCCTACGGCTACGACATCTCCAAGCCCGCCAGCAACGCGCACGAAGCGTTCCAGTGGCTGTACTTCGGCTATCTGGCCGCCATCAAGACCCAGAACGGCGCTGCCATGTCTGTCGGCCGTATCTCCACCTTCCTCGACATTTATGTCGAGCGTGACCTCGAAAACGGCGTCATCACCGAGGCCGAGGCGCAGGAGCTGGTTGACCACATCGTCATGAAGTTCCGTATGGTCAAGTTCGCCCGCATCACCTCCTATCAGGAGCTGTTCTCCGGCGACCCCGTCTGGGCGACGCTGGAAGTCGGCGGCACTGGTTTGGACGGCCGTTCCATGGTCACCAAGAATGACTATCGTTTCCTGCACACGCTGGAAAACATGGGCCCGTCTCCGGAACCCAACATGACCGTTCTGTACACCTCCCGTCTGCCGGAAGCCTTCAAGAAGTATGCGGCGCACATCTCCATCGTCTCCTCTTCCATCCAGTATGAGAACGATGACGTGATGAAGCCCGTCTGGGGCGACGACTACTCCATCTGCTGCTGCGTGTCTGCTACCCAGACCGGCAAGGAGATGCAGTTCTTCGGCGCTCGCGCGAACCTGCTGAAGGCGCTGCTGTACGCCATCAACGGCGGCATGGACGAGAAGCTGAAGACCCAGGTTGGTCCCTGCTACGCGCCCATCACCACCGATGAACTGACTTGGGACATCGTCAAGCCCGCTTACCTGCGTATGCTCGACTGGCTGGCTGGCCTGTATGTCAACGTGCTGAACCTGATCCACTACATGCACGACAAGTACTACTACGAAGCGGCTGAAATGGCGCTGATCGATACCCATGTGAAGCGCTCCTTCGCGACCGGTATCGCTGGCTTCTCTCACTGCGTTGACTCCATCAGCGCTTTGAAGTATGCCAAGGTCACCGCTATCCGCGACGAGTCCGGCATGGTTTACGACTACAAGACCGAGGGCGAGTTCCCGAAGTACGGCAACGACGACGACCGTGCGGACGACATCGCCAAGTGGCTGCTGAAGACCTTCATCGACATGGTGAAGAAGCATCACACCTACCGCGATTCCGAGCCCAGCACTTCCATCCTGACCATCACCTCCAACGTCGTGTATGGCAAGGCCACCGGTTCTACGCCTGACGGCCGTCGCGCGTGGACGCCCCTCGCGCCCGGTGCGAACCCCTCCTACGGCGCGGAGCAGAATGGTCTGGTTGCGTCCCTGAACTCCACCGCGAAGCTGCCCTATCACTGGGCGCTGGACGGCATCTCCAACACCCAGACCATCAACCCCGATGCGCTGGGCCATGCTGCCGGCGAGCGCGTAAACAACCTCGTGCAGGTCATGGACGGCTACTTCGATCAGGGTGCGCATCACCTGAACGTGAACGTGTTCGGCAAGGAAAAGCTGCTGGACGCCATGGAGCATCCGGAGAAGGAAGAATACGCGAACTTCACCATCCGTGTTTCCGGCTATGCCGTGAAGTTCATCGACCTGACCCGTGAGCAGCAGCTGGACGTTATCGCCCGTACCTGCCACACCCGCATGTAATCCCCTGTTGGAAACCTTCACCCGGCGGACGGCAACTTCCGCCGGGTTTTTTCTGTCCAGATGCACGAATTTTCCCAGAAAAGCGGCTTTTCCTGTTTACAGGCGCGCTTTTTCGGGTATAATAGAGGTGGCGGATTATCCGCCCGAATCCCTCGCAAGGAGTTTAGAAACATGAGCAATCCGAATCCCAACATCAAGGGACGTATTCATTCGTTTGAATCTTTCGCGCTGGTGGATGGTCCCGGCGTTCGCTGCGCCGTTTTCCTCTACGGCTGTGCGCTGCGCTGCAAATTCTGCCATAACCCCGATACATGGTGCCCGTCGTCCATCAGCCAAACAAAGGAAATGACCGCACGCGAGCTGTTCGACAAGGCGATTCGCTATAAGCCTTACTGGAAGAACAACGGCGGCATCACCGTTTCCGGCGGCGAACCGCTGGTGCAGCTGGACTTCGTGACCGAGTTCTTCCGGCTGATGAAGAAAGAGGGCGTGCACACCTGCGTGGACACGGCAGGTCAGCCCTTCCGCCGCGACCCGGAGTGGCTCGACCGCTTCAATGAGCTGATGAGCCTGACCGACCTGTTCATGCTCGACTTGAAGCAGTTCGACAGCAAGCTGCATGTGGATCTGACCGGCAAAGATAACGCGAACATCCTCGACATGGCGCGCTATCTGTCCGACAACGGCAAGGAAATGTGGATTCGCCACGTTCTCGTGCCGGGTGTGACCGACGACGAGAACGACCTGCGCAAGATGAGCGACTTTATCGCAAGCCTCAAGACGGTCAGCCGTGTGGAAATTCTGCCGTACCATACGCTGGGTGTGTCGAAGTGGCAGAAGCTCGGCATCCCCTACCCGCTGGAAGGCGTTCCGACGCCGACCGACGAGCAGGTCAAGCGCGCCGAGGACATTCTGAACGTGACGGCGTATCACAAGTAATTGCATACGAAAAGAGGCGAATCTGCATTTCCCGCAGATTCGCCCTTTTTGATTGGTTCAATATTCGATTAGCACACGTCAGGCTGTTCCACCAGCGTGTTTTCTTCCATCTTGCGCTTCGCCGTCCGGCTACCCAGCTTGTGCCGCTTGCCCTCGATAAGTTTCGGCTCGCACTTGCCGTTCACGGAATCCGCCGTGATTTCGCAGCCGCAGATTTCCCGGCGGCCTGGCAAATCGAACATCGTGTCCAGCATGACATCCTCGATAATCGCGCGAAGACCGCGTGCGCCGCACTTGCGCTCAATTGCCATGTGCGCAATCGCCCGCACTGCGTCGTCATCAAACGTCAGCTCCACACCGTCGAGTCCCAACAGCTTCTGGTACTGCTTGCACAGCGCGTTTTTCGGCTCGGTCAGAATTCGCACCAGCGCGTCCTCATCCAGCGCGTCAAGCGTCACTGTAATCGGCAGACGACCGACAAATTCCGGAATCAGACCGAACTTCGTCAAATCCTCCGGGCGCAGCTTTTTCAGCGCATCCGTGCTGCCTTCCGGCGTCTTGCTGGTCAGCTCCGCGCCGAAGCCGAGGTTCTTCTTGCCCGTGCGGCTCTCGATAATCGGCACAATGCCGTCGAACGCGCCGCCGCAGATAAAGAGGATGTTTGTCGTGTCAATCTGAATCATTTCCTGCTGGGGATGCTTGCGGCCACCCTGCGGCGGAACGGAAGCAAGTGTACCTTCGAGGATTTTCAGCAGCGCCTGCTGCACGCCCTCGCCGCTGACATCGCGCGTAATCGACGGATTTTCGCTCTTGCGGGCGATTTTGTCGATTTCGTCGATGTAGATGATGCCGCGCTGTGCCGCGTCAATGTCGTAATCCGCTGCCTGAATCAGGCGAAGCAGGATATTCTCCACGTCTTCGCCGACGTAGCCGGCTTCCGTCAGGCTCGTTGCATCAGCAATCGCGAACGGCACATTCAGGATGCGCGCGAGTGTCTGCGCCAGAAACGTCTTGCCGCAGCCCGTCGGCCCCACCATCAGGATGTTCGACTTCTGCAGTTCAACATCATCCTTGCCGGGGCGCTGGCCGATGCGCTTGTAATGGTTGTACACCGCCACGCACAGGGCACGCTTGGCATGTTCCTGCCCGATGACATAATCATCCAGTACCTGCTTCATTTCTGCAGGGGACGGCAGGTGGTCGAACTTCTGCTCCTGCTGCGGATGCCCGGAGTGCATCATCGGCATTGCGTCGGAGATGATCTCCTGACAGAGCATGATGCACTCGTTGCAAATGCAAACGTTGTTCGCGCCTGCCACCATCCGCATCACCTGGCGTTCCGTCTTGCCGCAGAAGCTGCACCGTTTCAGCGGCGTACGGGTCATATCGTCTTTTGCCATCTTCTACCTCTCAAGCTGTCAATTTTTCTTCTTGCGGGGATCGAAGATTTCATCAATGATCCCGTATTCGAGGGCTTCCTGCGCAGACATGAAGTGGTCGCGTTCCACGTCGCGGCGGATGCGCTCAATATCCTGCCCCGTCATTTCAGCCTTCATGCGGATCATCTTTTCCTTCGTTTTCAGCAGCCATTCTGCCTGAATCTGAACGTCCGTCGCCTGACCCTGCGCACCGCCCAGCGGTTGATGAATCATAACTTCGCTGTTCGGCAGAGCGCAGCGCTTGCCCTTCTGACCCGCCATGAGCAGGAACGCGCCCATCGACGCCGCCATGCCGATGCACACCGTGCGTACCTGCGGCTTGATGTACTGCATGGTATCATAAATTGCCATACCAGCCGTCACCGAACCGCCGGGGCTGTTGATGTACAGGCAGATATCGGCATCCGGGCCTTCCATTTCCAGAAAGAGCATCTGCGCCACGACGGTGTTCGCCACGTCATCGTTGATTTCGCCACCCAAGAAGATAATACGATCCTTGAGCAGGCGGGAATAAATGTCATACGACCGCTCGCCGCGGTTGGTCTGTTCGACCACATAGGGGATCAGATTCATTGCGTTATCCCTCCTCGCTGCATATTTGTCCTTGCAGCATGGATAGCAGGGGCTTTCCAGCGCATTTTTCCCGCTCAGTGTACGCCGTTTGGGGCGCACCTATGCGTGCAGCGCTTTTTTTGCTCCTGCTCCGTTTTCTGTATATTCTGAAAGACGCGGGAGCGGTCGCGACTGGCGTGACCTGTCTCCCGCGTTCATCAGCGTAAAATTAGGGGATTACTCCTCGGTCTTGGTTTCTTCCGCAGTCTCCGCCGCTTCTTCCGGCTTCTTGTCCACGACGGTCGCGCCAGCCTTCATCAGGTCGCACACCTTCTGGATGGCAGCCAGATCGGACAGGTACGCCTTGTGCTCGTCGGTCAGGTTCGCCTTGAAGGCTTCCACTTCCTGACCAGCGCGCTTGGCCTGCTTCGCGCTCTGCTCGTCGATGTCCTCGGCGGTGGGCTCAATGTTCTCCGCCTTGCGGATGGCTTCCAGCACCAGCTGAATCTTCACGCGGTTTTCCGCTTCGCCGCGGTACTGCTGCGCCATCTGCTCGCGGGTCTGACCCGTGTACTTCAGGTAGTCTTCCATGCGGAGGCCCTGACGCATCATGGAGTATTCCACATCACGCATGACGTAGTTCAGCTGATCGTCAATCATCGCCGCCGGAATGTCCATCTGGGCATTGGCAACCGCCTTTTCAATCAGCGCATTCTCGATTTCGACATCGTAGTTGGTGTCGGCAATCTCCTGCAGCTTCTTGGCGACATCCGCCTTGTAAGCGTCGAAGGTGTCGAAGCCGTTGTCCTGCGCGAAGTCGTCATCCAGCTCCGGCAGTTCGGTCTTGGTGATGCTGTTCACCTTGACATGGAACACGGCGTTCTTGCCCGCAAGGTTCTCCGCATGATACTTTTCGGGGAAGGTGACGTTCAGGTCCTTCTCTTCGCCGACGGTCATGCCGACCATCTGCTCTTCAAAGCCCGGGATGAACGCGCCGCTGCCGATTTTCAGGGTCTGACCCTGCGCCGTGCCGCCCTCGAACGGAACGCCGTCCACACTGCCCGCGTAGTCGAGGTTCACGGTGTCGGTGTAATCCACGCCGCGGTCGGTCACGTCGATGGTACGCGCGCCCTTCTGCTGATCCTGGCTGATGCGCGCCTGAATTTCGTCCTCGGTGACGACTTCCTTCGGCTCCACTTCAACCGTCAGGTTCTTGTATTCGCCCAGCGTCACGTCCGGACGCACGAAAACTTCCGCGGTAAACTTCAGTTCTTTGCCCGCGCCGATTTCCTGCACATCCACCTGCGGACGATCCACAACGTCGATGTTGTGTTCCTTGATGGCTTCGGCATACAGCGCCGGGAAAATCGCGTCCAGCGCGTCATCATAGAACACGCCTTCGCCATACATACGCTCGATGACCGCGCGGGGCGCCTTGCCCTTGCGGAAGCCAGGAACGTTAATCTTGCTGCGATCCTTGAGATAAGCCTGATTCAGGGCCTTGTCGAAATCTTCAGCGGGGACAACAAAGGTCAGCTTCACCTTGTTGCTGGAAATCTTTTCAAAATTGGTGCTCATCGGAATTTGTTCCCTCCTGCGCTCTCGTCGGGTCAGCTGACCCGGTCATGCGTTCTTGAATCTATACGCACAGGGTGTATTTTACCACATTTGCCGGGGCTTTTCAAGACATCCGTGCGCATTTTCTCAATAAATTAACCACTTTGATGGGATTTATACTAATTCGATTCTAAAACATGGCATCGAGCATAGCAGATTTTTCGTTCCGGCAAAGCTGAGTGAAGCGAGGCGTACTGGAGGTACGCACGAGCGGAACGAAGCAAAGCCGGGGCGGAAAAGATGCTGTGCGAATGACATGCTTTAGATGAGAATTAGTATTATCTGCAAATCTCCCCGTCCGTGCCGATGGTGATGATTTGCATCGGCAGTTTTTTGCCGCAGCGGGCGACGGCTTTCTCCGCCGCGTAGGAAATACCGCCGCAGCAGGGTACTTCCATGCGCACAACGGTCACGGAACGAATTTCGTTTTTCGCGAGAATGTCGGTGAGTTTCAGGGAATAATCCGTATCGTCGAGCTTCGGGCAGCCGATGAGGACGATTCGGTCGCGGATGAAGTCCTGATGGAAGCGCCCGTAGGCATACGCGGTGCAGTCCGCCGCAATCAGCAGATCCGCGCCCTGATAGAAAGCGGCGCTGACCGGCGCGAGGCGAATCTGCACTGGCCACTGGCGGAGGCGGCTCCCATTGTCCGCGTTTTCGGCAGATTCATTCGCGGCGGTGCGCTTCATCGCGCGCACCTTCATGCCGGGGCAGCTGCTCACCTGCTGCTTGCGCGCCAGATGCTCCTTGACCGCTTCCTCGTCGAACGCGGCGGCTTCGCGCTGCACAAAGCTGATGGCGCCCACGGGACACGCGGGCAGGCAGTTGCCCAGCCCGTCGCAGTAGTCGTCGCGAATCAGCCTTGCCTTGCCGTTCACCATGGCAATCGCGCCTTCCTTGCACGCCGCGGCGCAAAGCCCGCAGCCGGAACAGAGTTCTTCGTTAATGTGAATGACCGTACGAATCATGAATGCTTTCGACTCCTTTTGCCCTTATACTATTTCCAAATGAGAATGCGCCAGAAGGGAAAAGGCACGAGCAGATGGTGCAGGTGAATGCAGGAAATAGTATGGGCAACGGCTATCATAGCACATTTCTTTTCCGCTGACAAGAGGGACATTCTGCCTGTGCTTGCAGTTTTCTGTGATGCGTGGTATAATTCTTCCTGAAATCCGCAAAAAAATTTGAAATTCCGGGAATGGAAGGGAGGCGTCAATCGTTAGATGAGTGAACCCACCTCAAAGCACAAGGAGGAATCTGCCGTGCAGCAGGCCCTTGATTCACCCGCCGCCGCAAAGGGGCTGGATGATTCTTATCAACCGGTACCAGATGTGCGGGATGACCCCGCGTACTTTGCCCGGCTCTATGATCAGTACGCCACCGATGTGCTCCGCGTCTGCTACTTCTACCTTTCCGACCGCGAAAAAGCGGAGGATGTCTGTCAGGACGTGTTCGTGCGGCTGATGACAACGCATCCGTTGCTGCAGCCGGGGCGGGAAAAATCGTGGCTGCTGAAGGTAGCGCTGAACCGCTGCCGCGATTTATGGCGCGGCGCTTGGCTCAAGCGCGTCATTCTGGGCGGGCCGACGTTCGAGCTGATTCCTGCGCCGGATGAGTTTTCCCGCCGCGACGACCAGCAGGCGATGATGGCCGCCATCAACCAGCTTCCCGCGACCTTCAAGGAAGTTATCCTCCTGCATTATTATCAGGGCATGAACATTGCCGAGATTGCCCAAATGTTGGAGCTGCCGGAAGGCACGATTTCATCCCGCCTGAGCCGCGGGCGCAAAAAACTTGAATCCATTCTTTTGAAAGGAGGCGATGCCCGGTGAAGAAGCATCCTGAGCAGAACGAGCAGTTCGAAGCCCAGCTCCGGAATCTGCCCGACACGGTAAACCAGTCGCTGGCAGGTCTGACCGCCGGGACAGAGCTGAGCAATCGAATCCAGATGGCGGTGCGCGATTCCCGTGCATCCCGTCAGAAGAAATCTTTCCCGGTGCGCCGCTTTGTGTCAGTCGCGGGCGTGTGCGCCGCGGCAGTAGCGCTGTTCGTGGGGCTTTCTCCCCTGTTGTCCTCCCCTGCGAATACACCGCTGATTCAATCCAGCCCCTTGGGCGACAAGCCGACCGCCACCGAGCGGACGCTCCGCGCTGACCTGACCGGCAGCGACGTATCCATCGGGCAGAAGCAGTCCGTACCCTCCTACCGCAACCTATGGTCGAGCAGCAGCGACGGCAGTACCTTCCCGCTGATTGGCGTGAACGGCAGCTACTACCGCATGATGACCTCGCCGCGCAGTGTGTCCTCCAGCCTGTTAGGCGCAAGTTTAGGCACGATTGCGGAGTACACGACCGAACCGTCTTTGTCCGGCACGAATGTCATGCTCTCTAACAAGGCAGCGGTCGGCACGGAGGTATACGGCATCAGCGGCATGAGCAGCACGTTTGTCGCGGCAGAAGTTGACGGGCAGATGCGGCTCTTCCAGCGTGTGAGCTTCAACGGCAACGCGCTGAAGGGTTCGGAGACGCTTGCGGACGTGATGCAGTTAAGCGGACACGTCGCGAGCATTGAGTTGAGCGGCGTCGGCACGATTACGGACACGAGTGTCTGCGCCGACCTGATTTCGCTGCTGCTGAATGACGCGACGTACGAAAGCAGCGGATCGCTGAGCGCGAAGCAGTCTCTGCTGATTGAACTGGACAACGGGCTGGTCTATCAGTTCACGGTGAAGAACGACAAGATTGCATCGTGCGGTACTTGGTCTTGCCCGGAGTTCTTCGAGGCATTTGAAGCGGCGTGCGAGTAATTCGATGATATGCAAGCGCGCCGCGAGTTTTTCATTCTGGCTAACGTGAATGAAACGCAGCGTAGCAGCGCTACGCTAAGTGGAATGAGCGGACGCCAGAAGGGAAAAGGCGCAAGTAGATGGCGCAGGTGAATCTGGAAATAGTATCAGCCCGAAGGGGTCAAGGGGGCGAGCGGAAAGCCCCCTTGTCGCGTCCGCAGACGCGAAATCCCCTGCAATGAAAAAGACCAGCACCGGAATCGTCTCTCGATGCTGGTCGGTCGCGCCCATTTGGCGCGACAATGTGCAAGTGGTCGAATGAGCAGCTTGGGGGCGCGTCTGCGGACGCGCGAAGTTAGTGGCAGGGGCGCTTCGCTGCCTGCGCCTTTTGTTGAGCGCATTTAGCATACTGGTCACCCGCGGAACAGTTGGGGCGTTGCCCCAAACCCCACAAGGGAGCTCCGCCCCTTGACCCCGCAAGGGACATTGTCCCTTGACCCTTTTTCGGCGTCCAGGCTTGAGCGCGCTTCCTTTACTCGGCTTTTGCGGGAGTTTTTTCGCCTTCCGCCGTTAGTTTACGCGCCCAAACCAAGTACAGCGTCGCCGACAGCACAATCCCAACGACCCAGCCGACCGGCCACGAATACCACACGCCGCGAATACCGAAAATCGGCGACAGCGTAAACGACAGCACCACCCGCAGGAACAAGTCCGACAGCGTCGCGATCATGAATTGCAGCATCCGCGCCGCACCGCGCTGCACACCGTCCACCATCAGCTTAATCGACAGGAACATATAGAACGGCGTGACAATATGCAGGAAGTCCACGCCGACATCGACCGCTTCCAAGTTGCCGTCGCTGATAAACGCATAAACCAGCGGTTTCGCAAAGACATAGAACACAACCGCGAAAATCGCGCCCATCGTCATGCCGATGGCGACGCCGCTGCGGCAGCCGTGGCGCACACGCTCGTTCTTGCCCGCGCCGAGGTTCTGGCTGGTGTAGTTGCTCATGCCGTTGCCCAGCGCCGTCACTGACGTGACGAACATGTTGTTGAGCTTGATTGCCGCCGTGTAGCCACCCATGCACGCCGTGCCGAAGCCGTTAATGACGCGCTGCACAAGGATGTTGCCGACGCTGATGAAGCTCTGCTGAATCGCGCTGGGGATGGCGATAATCAGCATCTTTTTCAGCAGCACTCCGGAGAAAAGCGGGCATTTCTCGCCGCCGACGACCTCATGCACCTTCTTCAGTACAAAAATCACGGCGACAATGCCGCTGATGGACTGGCACAGGAACGTCGCCCACGCCACGCCGGGCACGCCCATGTGGAAGTCACGGACGAAGAGGATATCCACAAAAATATTCGTAATCGAGGACACGGCGAGGAAGTAGAACGGCGTTTTGGAATCCCCCAAGGCAGAGAAAATGCCCGTCGCGACCTGATAGAGCATCAGGAAAACATAACTCATGAGGTAAATTTGGATGTACGCCACGGAGTCCTTCATCGTCTCCACAGGCGTGTCCAGCAGTGTCAGCATCCATTCGGACGTCAGCATTCCGACAGCGCTCAGCACCACGCCGAGAATGCCGCAGAAGATGAGCGCGGTCGTCACGCAGGTATGCACCTGCTTCATTTCCTTCTGCCCGAACAAGTTCGCCGTCACAACGGATGTGCCGATGTTGCAGCCGAACGCGATGGCGATGAAAATCAGCGTGATTTCGGAGCTGTTGCCGACAGCGGCAAGCGCCTCGGTGCTGATGAAATGCCCCGCAACGAAGCTGTCCGCGATGTTGTAGAGCTGTTGGAAGATGATGCTGCCGAACAGGGGCAGCGAGTAAGCCAGCAGCACCCGGCCGGGCTTGCCGACGGTCAAATCCTTCATGAGGAATGCCTTCTTTCTGTGCGTAATCCATCGCTCATTTTACGCTTGACAAGCCATGATGTAAAATATATAATTGCTATGGCATTCATATTTTGGAGGAATAATTGATGGAACTGACCCAGCTGACGTACTTCCTGACCGTTGCGCAGATGCAGCACATGACGCGCGCCGCCGAAGCGCTGCACATCGCACAGCCTGCGCTGACGAAATCGGTGCAGCGGCTGGAGAGCGAATTGGGTGTGCCGCTGATTGCGCGCAAGGGGCGCGGCATTGCGCTCACGCCCTACGGTCAACGGCTGGCGGACGAATTGCAGCAGCCGCTGAATCAGCTTGCGCACATTCCGGAAATGATGCGGCAGATGGCGAATCAGCAGGCGCGAACACTGCATGTGTGTGTGCTTGCTGCGTCGGATTTGGTGACGGACGCCGCCGTTCGCTTCCGCCAGACACACCCGGATGTGCATTTTGCAATGACACTGCTCCCCCGCATCAGCGACGCGGCGCATCCGCCGTATGACCTGCTGGTGGATTCGGACGGGATGAACGGCGACGACGGGTTTCATGAGCGGATTCTGCTCGCCGTGCCGCAGTCCTCCCCGCTCGCAGCGCGAACCTCCCTGTGCCTAAATGACCTGCGCGGGCAGGAGTTCATCAGCGTGATGGGCAACCGCCGTTTCCGGGAGCAGTGCAGCCAGCTTTGCCAGCAGAGTGGATTCATGCCGCAGTATGCCTACGAGTGCACCGGGCCGTCGACCGTCCGCAACCTGATTTCGCTCGGCTGCGGCGTTGGGTTCTGGCCGGAATACACATGGGGCGCGCCGGGCGACGGCATCAAGCTGCTGCCCATTGACGACCCGCGCTGCGTCCGGCGAATTGTCCTGCGCTGCGATGCCAGCGGCGACATTCGCCCATTGGCGGAGGAGTTCCGTGCGGCATTGCAAGATGAACTTCAACTGCTCGCATCGAAAAAGCGCGCCTGACGTTTCTGCCAGACGCGCTTCGTTCATGTCAGTGAAATCCAGTAATGCTCCAAGTCGATATTCTCGCCGTCTTCATGCACCGTTTTCTCGTAGACGCCGCCGTTTCGCAGAATCGTCTTGCGGCTGCCCACGTTCCACGGTTCACAGGCGACCATCACCCGCTTTAAGCCGATTTCGCGGCAGTACGTCAGCACGTTGTGCAGCATCCACGTCGCGATACCCTGCTGCCGCTCATCCGGGCGCACCGAATAGCCGATATGCCCCGCGTAATTGCGCAGATAGTCGTTCAGCTCGCGCCGCACCTGAATCATGCCGACGATTTTCTCCCCGCGAAGGCAGACAAACTGCGTCGCCGGTACCCAGCGTTCCGGCACGTTCGTTCCTTCATCCAGCGTTTTGCAAAACGCGATCCATTCCGCCGGATCTGCCATGCGCAATAGCGGCCCGCAGCCGTCCATCTCGCTGCCCGCGTCCAGCATTGCCTGCCGATATGCGGCAATCTCGTCAAGCAGTGATTCGTCCGGGATTGCCAGTCGCAGTTCGTACATTTCTTACTCCTCCACCACCGCGCGAATCCCCTTCACGCGGCGCACCACGTCCGCAAATTCATCCGGCGTCAGCGACTGCGCACCGTCGCACAGCGCGTGTTTCGGGTCATTGTGCACCTCAATCATCAAGCCGTCCGCACCCGCCGCCGTCGCTGCCATCGCCATCGGCTTCACCAGGCGCGCAACGCCCGTCGCGTGGCTGGGGTCAACCAGAATCGGCAGATGCGTCTTTTCGCGCAGCACAGGGATGCAGGACAAATCCAGCGTGTTGCGCGTCGCCGTCTCATAAGTGCGGATGCCGCGTTCGCACAGGATGACTTGGTCGTTGCCGCCTGCCATGATGTACTCAGCGCTCATCAGCCACTCCTGAATCGTGTTCGCCAGCCCGCGCTTGAGCAGAATCGGCTTATGCGTCTTGCCCAGCACCTTCAGCAGCTCAAAGTTCTGCATGTTGCGCGCGCCAACCTGAATAACGTCCACATCGTCGAACAGCGGCAGATGCGAGGCATCCATGATTTCCGTCACAACGGGCAGTCCCGTTGCTTCCTTCGCTTTCAGCAGCAGCTTCAAACCGTCCTCATGCAGGCCCTGAAACGCATACGGGCTGGTGCGCGGCTTAAACGCGCCGCCGCGCAGCAGCGTTGCGCCCGCCGCCTTGACCGCCTTGGCAACCGTGACCATCTGCTCTTCGCTCTCCACGGAGCAGGGGCCGGCGATAATCTGGAACAAGCCGTGTCCGATGGTCACGCCGCCGCAATCCACCATCGTATCCTGCGGATGGAACTTGCGGTTTGCTTTCTTGTAGGGTTCCTGAACGCGGCGGACAGCCTCCACTGCATCCAGCGAGGAAATGAGGTCAGCGTCCACGCGCGTCGTGTCGCCCACCAGCCCCAGAATGGTGCTGTTTTCGCCTTTCGATTCGTCGATGCGCAGCCCCATGCCAAGGAGAAATTGTTTCAGTCGGTCAATCTGTTCCTGCCGTGCTTCGTGCTTCAAGATGACAATCATGGTGTTTCCTCCATACTTCCGGACATCATTGTCCACTACAATTTGATACTAGAGTGTGTTTCTAAAATGAGACCGGTGCAGGTTTCGAGCAGATTTTCTTGCAATTCAAGGATGAAAACCGAAGAACCGAAGGTTTACTGGCGGTAAATCGAGGTTTGAAGACGCAGAAGTGCAAGAAAAGATGCCGAAAATGCTGCCGGGCGAATTTAGAAACACACTCTAATTCGATTCTAAAACATGGCATCGAGCATAGCAGATTTTTCGTTCCGGCAAAGCTGAGTGAAGTGAGGCGTACTGGAGGTACGCGCGAGCGGAACGAAGCAAAGCCGGGGCGGAAAAGATGCTGTGCGAATGACATGCTTTAGATGAGAATTAGTATAAAACAGCGAAAGCGCCCTGCCGCCAATGTTCTGGCCAGCAGGGCGCTTTTCTCATCTCCGGGAGAATACGCCAAATCACGCCCTGCTTACTTGATGCAGCGCGTAATAATAACCAACCGCGAAACGGTTCAGCATGGCGTTTCTGCTCCCTTCGTCTGTTCTTGGCATCTATCATAGCGCAAAAAGCGCAAAAAAGCAAGAGGAAAATTGTTTCTCTCCTGCTTTTCTGCATATTTTTATGTGGATTCATACTATTTCCAAATGAGAATGCGCCAAGGCGCGAGCAGATGGCGCAGGCGAATGCAGGAAATAGTATTAGTCGTTGTTCTGCGCTTCCATGTCCTCCAGATAGCGTTCGAGTTTGCGCTTGACGCGCTGGAGGGCGTTGTCGATGCTCTTGACGTGGCGACCCAGGTTGTCCGCGATTTCCTGATAGCTTTTCCCGTCCAGATACGCCGCCAGCACTTCCTGTTCTAAATCTGACAGCACCTCGTCAATGCGCTGATGGATACCGCGCAAATCCTCCTGGCTGATTATCAGCTCTTCCGGGTTCGACGAATGCCCTTCAGCGCAGACGTCCAGCAGCGTGCGGTCGCTTTCCTCGTCGTACAGCGGTTTGTTGAGCGACACATAGCTGTTCAGCGGGATATGCTTCTGTCGCGTCGCGGTTTTGATGGCAGTGATAATTTGGCGCGTGATGCACAGTTCGGCAAAGGCACGGAAGGACGCAAGTTTCTCCGGCCGGAAGTCGCGAATCGCCTTGTAGAGTCCAATCATGCCTTCCTGCACGATGTCCTCGTGATCCGCGCCGATGAGGAAGTAGCTGCGCGCCTTGGAACGGACGAAGTTCTTGTACTTGTTCAGCAGATATTCCACCGCCACCGAGTCCCCCGTGCGGCACAGCGACACCACGTCCTCGTCCGTCATGCCCTCATAGACCGAATGAGCGGCACTGCTGCTCAGCAGCGGCACGGAAGCAGGCTGTTCCGGTTCGCCGGGCACAGCCTGTCTCAACGGAAAATCCAGCAAAAATGCATCGTCTTCCGGCAGCATCGGCTCTTCCTGCTCCATCGGGTCATTGTCCTGATTCATTGCATTCATTCGATCGTCTGACAAACTGTTCACCTGCTTTTCGGGCGGCGCAGGGCGCGTCTCCCGCTTCACTCTCCGCGCCGCAGCTTTTCCAGCCGTGCGCGGATGTCCTCCGGCATTCGGGAAAAAATCGTGTTTCGGTTCATGTTGGGCTGATTCTGGTGCGCCGACATGCCGCTTTTGCGCATTTCGCGAAGTTCGCGCAGCAGTTCCCGGCTGGTCATGCGAATCGCGCCGCTGGACAGCACCTGCGATTGCTCCAGCCCGTCCGATGTAGCGACGCGCAGTTCCCGATAGCGCGGGGTCTGTGCCGCGGCGCGCTCGATGTAGCTGTCCGCCGTTTCGCCGTGGCGGGTGAAAATCAGCGTCAAGTCACCGTGTTTCTCTTCCGTCGTCGTCGTGCGCTCAGACTGGTAGCCGTCGAACACCAGCAGGATTTCCTCGCCCGAAAATCCAGCGTAGTCCTCCAATTGGCGCATCAGCCGGTCGCGCGATTCGTCCAGCGACCAGCCCTTTTTCTCCGCCTCGCTCCACGCGCCAATGACGTTGTAGCCATCGACAATTAGCAGCGGTTTCATGCCCGGCGGCTGGACAGCACGCGGTACATCACCACGCCCGCCGCAACGGACGCATTCAAGCTGTCCAGATGCCCCGCCATCGGCAGGGACACCTTCTGGTCGCAGTTTTCCAGTACGAGATGGCTGATGCCCTCGCCCTCGCTGCCGACAACCAGCGCCACGCCGCCCTTGAAGTTGACCTTCTCGTAGTCCGTGCCGTCCATCGTCAGCGCGTATGTCCAGATGTTGCGCGCCTTGAGCATTTCAATCACACGGGTCATGTTCACAACGCGCGCAACCTTGATGTGCTCAATCGCGCCCGCGGATGCCTTGACTGCTGCCGGGGTCAGCCCGACAGCGCGGCGTTCCGGCACAATCACACCGTGCGCGCCCACGCACTCGGCGCTGCGGATAATCGCGCCCAGATTGTGCGGGTCGGTGATGCCGTCCAGCAGAATCAGGAACGGGTCTTCGCCCTTTTCCTCCGCTTCCGCCAGCATCGCCTCGACCGTGCTGTACTGGTACGCCGACGCGAACGCCACCATGCCCTGATGGTTCTTCGCCAGCTCGTTCAGGCGCTGATGTTCCACTTCCTGCACCGGGATGTGCGCTTCCTTCGCCATCTGCACGATTTCGCGCGCAGAGCCGGTCAGCTCGCCCTTCTGCACCAGCAGCTTTTCGATATCACGACCAGCCTTGAGCGCCTCGCGAATCGGGTTGCGCCCTGCCAGCAGGTTCTCCTGCACTGCTTCTTCCGCCACGGGCTGCGCCATCACGGGCGCAACAGCCACCGGGCGATACTCCGAATCGCGATAGGACGGTGCCGGACGCTCGTCAGTCATTTCCGGGCGGCGATCATAGCGGTCGCGGCGCTCGTAGGGCTTCCGGTCGCCATAGGACTTCTTCTCGCCATAGGGCTTGCGGTCGCCGAACGACTTCTTCTCGCCGTAGGGCTTGCGGTCGCCGAACGACTTCTTCTCGCCGTAAGGCTTGCGGTCGCCGAACGACTTCTTCTCGCCGTAAGGCTTGCGGTCGCCGAACGACTTCTTTTCGCCATACGCACGGTTGTCGTCGCGCTTGCCGCTGGGACGGCCGCCGTGGCGCGCCCCGCGGTACTCCGAGCCTTCTTCCACCCACTTTTCGCGCCCAAAGGACTTCTTGCCCTGCGGCTTGTGGGACGGTGCATTGTCATAGTATGCCATATTTCAAATTCCTCTATTCTTATTCATTGTCGGTTGATTGATTCTGCTTTTTCTGTTCGTCTGCCAGCGAATCGAGCCATTCTCGCCTTGTCCGGCGAATCTCCCCTGCCTTGCCGCAGGATTTTTCCCCTTCCGGACACGCGCCGCGCAGACATCCGGGCCCCGCGTCCGCAAACAGCGCCGGGGCAACCTCCATGCACAGGCGGTGCATCTCCGTCGCCAGCGCGCGGATTTCCCACTGTGCGCGGCTGCACATGCGCAGGCTGAAGAAGTGCCGCAGCTCGCGCACGTTCATTGTCACCATCATGCGCGTTTCGCAAGCGCCGGGCAGCACGAATCGGGCATCCTCATTGCCGCCCTCGCCCGCGCCGAGCTTCTCCTGCCACCCAGTATACCACTGGTGCATGGTGTCCATCTGCCGCTCAAACTCCGCGACAGCATCTTCACCCAGCGCCTCGATTTTCGGCGGAACGATGTAGCCGAAGCCCTTCTCGTAGCTGACGTAGCGCTGGCTCTGCACCGAGAAGCTGGCGAGCCGGTGGCGGGTAATCTGCGCCAGCAGGACGCGCGACACGCCCTCCATCGCAAAGGTGAAGCTGGCATGTTCCAGCACGGATTCATGCCCCATCGACAAAATCCGGCTGACGAACTCGCTCTGGTCGTCACGGCTGACGCGCTGCTGCAAGCTGTCCACCGTCGCGCGGGAATAGCACAGCCGAGCGCCGAGCGCCACGACCTCCTCCGGCGAAAGCGTATGGCGAATCAGGGCAACTTTCATGGTTGAGCGGGGCATGATGCAACCTCCTGACTTTTTCGGAACAATTCAAGCAACCGTGCCTCCTGCCCAGTCAGGTACAAATACCCGACGAGGGCTTCCAGCGCCGTTGCTGCCTGATAGTCCATGGCAGTCTGATTTCGGGGGGCAGCGTGGTGCGCGTGAGTATTGCGCCCACGGCGGACAATGGCGTTTTCTTCCTCGGTCAGCGCTCCCTCGATGCGTGTCAAAGCCTCCGCCTGTGCGTGCGCATTGACGACCATTACCGCCGCCTGATGGCAGTGATGCAGATTATACCCCCGGTACAGCAGGCGCGACCGGGTCAGCAAATCATAGACCGTATCCCCGATATACGCCAGCTGGAGTGGATTCAGGCGGCGTGCATCATCTTTGGTCATCGGCGCTTCTTCGCGCAGGGTCAAAGGCATTTCCTCCTTCATATGCCCGAAAAAGACAGGCATACCGAATGAAGCGTCCTTTACAGACACAACCAGTGTATTATACCATATTTTCGCCCTGTCCGACAAGGGTTTTCCGCACCTTTGGGGAAGAAAATTTGTCGCGCGTGCCGTTTTCCGGACACAAAAATACCGAACCGCGATTGCGATTCGGCATGTGGTACACCATTAGGGACTCGAACCCTAGACACCCTGATTAAGAGTCAGGTGCTCTACCAACTGAGCTAATGGTGCATAGACCCTGCAAGCAGGGTCATGCAGCTGTACACCATTAGGGACTCGAACCCTAGACACCCTGATTAAGAGTCAGGTGCTCTACCAACTGAGCTAATGGTGCATAGACCCTGCAAGCAGGGTCATAAGCGTACACCATTAGGGACTCGAACCCTAGACACCCTGATTAAGAGTCAGGTGCTCTACCAACTGAGCTAATGGTGCACATCTGCGAAGCATCCGTCTGCCTTATGAGCGGCGTTTGCATCAGCAGATAATATTATAGCGCGATTCAGCGATTTGTCAAGAGGGAAAATCACTTTTTTTCGAGAAAAATCAGCTTTTCTGCGCATTTTCATGTGTCCACGGGGCATTTCGTCCGTCCAGACCCGCCAGAATGCCGCTTCCGAAAGCAAACATCAGGTTGAAGCCGCCGCAGTCGCCGTCCACATCCAGCACCTCGCCCGCCGCGTACAGCCCCGGCAGGCGGCGATTTTGCAATGTCGCCGGGTCAAAATCCACGACCGACGCCCCGCCCGACGCCACCTGTGCGCTCTCGAAGCCCTTCACGCCGCGAATCGGCAGCAGCCACGCATCCGCCGTTTTCGTCAGGCGCTCCGCCATGTCCGCCGTCATTTGCCCGCACAGGCTGCTTTCGGTTACGCGCCAATCCGCCCGACGCATCAGCGCCGCCGACAATCGCGGCACGCACAGCCCCGTCAGCAGCTCCGCCATCGGGCGCTGCGCCCAGTTTTTCCGGCGGTGGTGCAGTTCCCGGCGGAACTCGCCCGCATCCGCGAAGCCCATGCCCTTCACCAGCGACACGCAAAGCATCCGCCCGTCCTTTGCATACCGTGCGCACTGCATCACGCACACGCCGCTGACGCCGTAATCCGCGAACAGCAGCTCGCCATCCTCCTCATGCAGGACGCTTTTCCGGTCGATAACCGCCACCTGTGACTTGACGCGGATGCCGCTCAGCCCCTTGATTGGCGTGCTATCTGTGATGATTTGCGTCAGCGCGGGCGCGAAAGTCGTCGCGGGGCAGCCGAGATTCGTCAGCAGACGCAGGGCGCTGCCATCGCTGCCGAGCTTGGGCTGGGCGCATCCGCCGCCGCTGATGATGACGCGGTTCGCCCGAAAGCACTGTCCATCCGCCGAGAGCGCCGTCCAGCCATCATTTTCACGTTGCAGTGCCGTGATGGATACGCCCGTCACCACCCGCACATGCAAGGCGGTCAATTGCAGGCGGAGCGCATCCAGCACGCTTGAGGCCTGCGAACTGACGGGGTACACGCGCCCCGCCTCTTCCTGCCGAAGCCGCAGTCCAAGATGCTCCCAGAAGGCTTTCTGTGCCTCTGCGCCGCAGTGAGACAGCACATCCGCCGCAAACGCCGCATTTCCCGGATAGCGCGGCGCACCCGTGTTCATCAGGTTGCAGCGGCCGTTGCCCGTCGCGAGGATTTTTTTGCCAACGCGATCCATTTTTTCCGCCACCGTGACCGTATCGTCGCATTCCGCCGCCGCAATCGCCGCTGCCAATCCCGCTGCACCGCCGCCGATGACCAAAACGCTTCCCATAATCTGTGTTTCCTCCGCTTCTTTCCTGTATGCCGCGCTGCCTGATGACATAGGCTATCCGTGTCATAGGAGGCGATAACTTTGACGCAGCAAGGCAAAAAGGCCACTTGGCGCTCACTCGTCGCGCTGGAATCCGCCACGCTTGGCGCAGGGGCGCTCGTTGGCTACCTCACCCGCGACAGCATGGACTTCTTCCACGCTCTGAACAAACCCGGCTTTGCGCCGCCGGGCTGGCTCTTCCCCATCGTTTGGAGCATCCTCTATGCGTTGATGGCGTACTGCATGTGGCTCGTCCTGCGCGCACAGGGGCGCGACCGTTTCCTGCTGCTGGGGCTGTATATCGCCCAGTTAGCCGTCAACCTGATGTGGCCCGTGCTGTTCTTTATTCTGAAAGCGCTTGGGCTTTCCTTCTTCTGGCTGATTCTGCTGCTCTGCCTGATTTTCATCATGGCGGTGCAGTTCGGGCAGCAGAAGCCCCTTGCCGGATGGCTGCTCGTGCCGTACCTGCTGTGGGTGACGTTCGCGGGCGTGCTGAATTTCGCCGTCGCCCGCATGAACCCCTGATGCACGCTCCATGGCGTAAATCTTCCGCAGCGGCGCAGTCAGTGTGCCGTCCGGCTCGTAAATCATCAGCGGCGGTTCAGGGTGCAGCATCGGGCGCGCATCCTTGAGCGCCTCAATCATCACCAGATTCGCCGCCTTTTGCGCCGAGGGGTAAATCAGCTGAAACCGCTTCGGCGCAAGTCCGGCTTTCTCCATGTCCTTCATCACTTCCAGCATCCGCGCCGCCGGGTAGATGACCGCCATCCGCCCCTTGCCGCGCAGCAGCTGATACGCCATCTTGAACCACGCCGTCAGCCCGCTTTTCTGCTGATGACGCGCCAAGGACAGCGTCTGCGCCGGATTCGGCAGTGTCGTGCCATGATGCCCATACGGCGGATTGCAGACAATGACGTCGATGCTTCCGGGCGCAAGCACCTCGTCGGCACTCTCCACCGGCAGAGCGTGGATGCGGATGATATGTTCCAGCCCGTTGAGCAGCACGCTCCGCCGCGCCATATCCGCCATATCCGGCTGAATTTCAAACGCATCGACGCTTTTCGCGCGCCCCATGCCTGCCAGCAGCAGCGGCAGGATACCTGTCCCCGTGCCAAAATCAGCACAGCGGTCGCGGCTTTCCGCCCGCACGAAGCTCGACAGCAGCACGGCATCCATGCCGAAGCGGAAACCCTGCTCCTTTTGCAGGATGCGCAGCCCCGCCTGCTGCAATTCGTCCACCCGTTCGCCGGGCAGGATGGTCAGTTTTCCGGCGCAATCAGCGTCAATCGGCTTGTCAGACAATAGCCTTCCTCCCCTTCTTCTGTCCGCACACGGCACCAGATTTCGCCCTTTTCCAGCACGGTCAGCACCAAATCCGCTTCGACTTTCGCCGTTTCGGGCGCATCGGCGCTGCACCACTGGTAGAGCGTTTCTGCCTGGCTGATGCTCGCCGTCCACCCAGTCACTTTTTCCAGCGTCACGTCCAGAATCGGCGTATCGCTGATGACGACCGCACCGGGCGCGCTGTCGCTCAAATACTGCGACGCGCAGTAGCCCTCTTTGCCGCCGTAGCGGATGTAACTCCAGCCGTTTTCCTGCGAAATGAATGTCACCAGTGCGCCGCGCGGAAGCCACTGCACAATCGCCGCGCCCGTATTGGGCGAGTGCCGCATCGCCAGCGAATCCGACTTTGTGCTGACGTATTTCTGCCCCAGCGGCGCGTCCGGCTGCTCGCAGGAGAGCGCATCCGCCGTGAAATACCCCGTCATCTGCCCGACCGAGGCATAGCACCAATTGCCGCTCTGTGCAAGCACCGTCACCTGCGTTCCTCGCGGGATTGTCGCCAGCACCGCCGCATCCACAGCCATCGCCTGACGAAGCGGCGCATTGTCCGCACTCACCCACGCAACATAGCCACCGATATCCGCGTCATCCTCCACCTTCGCGGGCGGTTCGGACGCAGCTGGGACAGGCGTTGGCGCTTCGCTTGGTTCGGGGGATGCCGTCGGTTCGGGCGTTGCGCCCGGTGTGGGCATCCCACTCGGCGCGGGCGTCCCACTCGGCACATCAAAGCGCAGGTACTGCGTCATGACGTACCCGGTCAGGCTGCCCCAGCGAACGGCACACCACGTTTCGCCGTATGCCGTGACGATGATGCTCGTTCCCTTCGGGATTTCCGCCAGCACGGGGTATTCTGTGCCCGCGCCCTGCCGGAGGTTGAGCGTCGAGGCGGTGGAATTGACAATCGCGGTCTGTTCGCCGCTTGTCGTCGGCACAGGCGTCAATTCGATGCCGACGGCGCTGAAATCAAGGCTGCTTGCCAGCACATAGCCGTCAATGCCGCCCGCCGTCACGCGGCACCAGCTGCCGTCGCTGCTCTGCACGGCAATTTGAACGCCCTGCGGCAGGTTCATCAGCACCACCGCAGCAGTAGACGGGGTCGCCCGAAGCGCTGTCGCCGTCCTGACCATCGCAGAACGCCCAGTCTGGCTCGTTTTGCCCGGATAAGTATCGCTGAACGTGAGATACTCCGCCGCGCAGTAGCCTGTTTTCGCGCCATACTGTATGCTCGCCCAGCCGTTCTCCACCGCGAACACGCACAGCACCGCGCCGCCGGGGATGGTGGACTGCACTGCCGCGTCGTAGCTGCCGGACGCGCGCAGATTCAGCGAATTCGTGCCTGTCACGGTCGCCCAGCGGGTGATGGGCGTCGGGTTTTCGTCGCTCTGCGTCGGCGGCGTGCCGGTGAACGTCAGATTTTCCGTGCGGACGTAGCCGACAATCCGCCCGAAGCGGATGAGCGTCCAATTTTCGCCCTTTGCCAGCACGGTCACGGCGGTTCCAGCGGGCAGCGTCGTCAGCAGTGTGCCGTTCTCCGAGGCGGTCAGGCGCACGTTCAGCACGTCCTCCACATTCACCAGCGTCACCATGGCTTGATTAGGCGCGGCGGGCGAAATCGTCGCGGGAGCTTCAGTCGCCGTCACGGGCGCGTCGCCCACGGGCGGCAGAATCGTGTGCGTGAAGGTGTACTGCATTCGCACGCAGTTCTCGTAGTAGAAGCCGAGAATCTGGTCGTATGTATATCCTAAATTCGCCATCTGCTGTGCCCCGCGCTGGCTCATGCCGATGCCGTGTCCGTAGCGCCTGACGGTCAGAACAAACGTCTCCCCATCTGCCTTGACCGACCAGAGTTCGTTTTTCGTCGTGTTAATGGACAGATTGAGTGCGCTTTCCAGCTCGCTGAAAATGTCGAACGTCAGCGTCAGGCGGCGCGTTTCGCCATCCACAAGCGCCGTCACGTCAAAATCCAGCTTCGTATATAAGCGGCTGGGTGCGGCGTACTTCGGCGTGTGCGGCGTAACGGCCTCGATGCGCAGAATCGTCGCATTCGGTGCTTTCGCCTGCAACAGGCGCGTCAGGGTCTGATTCTGGCTCGCGTGGGAAAATGCAGCGTAAATCGTCATCTTGCGCGTGCTGCTGTACGGGTTCATGCGGTCGAACGGGTCGTCCTTAACCGTCAGGTAATTCACGCCGGATGAGCCCCACGCGTTGCGGGCGGATTCGGTCTGTCCGCCGTTGGACGCGGTGTAGTACGTCCCGGTCAGCTTGCCGTCGTTCATGGCGACAATGCCGCGCGTTGCGTCCACCGCCTCCGCCGCCCGGTCGCGCTCCGCCGGACTGCCGTTGTACACCTGGTCAGCGGTCGTGTCCACAACGTCGTAGACCTTTGATGCGTTCGCATTCATGGCGCGCAGGGTGTACGTCCGCGCCGCAACCGCCTGTGCTTTCAAGGCTTCCAATGCCGAGGAGGCCCCCATTTCATACGGCACGACGCCATAGAGGTACGATTCGATGTACACGTTCGCCACGACGTACAGCCGGTACGTCCCGCTTTCCAGCTTCGACACAAGGTGCAGGTCACCGGGGTAGACATTCTGCGGTCTTCTTGCCTGTGCAATGCGGAATCCGCCGTCCGTCTGCCGCCGCCTGAGCGCCATCTCCCGCCCCATGCTGACCGTCTCGCTGCCCCGCGTCAGGCGGATTTCGCCCGTCGCGCTGCTGTGGCTGATGCTGACTTTCTCGCCATTCGCCAGCGCCATCGTCTGCCCGCCGCTGACCGCCATTGCGCCGACCGCCGTCACCGTGAGCGACGCGGGATTGCTGCCAATGGACAGCAGGCGCACACGCACCATGCCGTTGCGCGTGGCAGCGCTCCGCTCCAGCGGCGCGGACTGTACGGCAACATCCGCCGTATCCTCGGCGAATGATGTGGGCATTGCGGAGAGCATCAGGAAAAGCATCAGAAGCAGGCACAGTGCCCGCTGGTATCGGAATTGCACGGGAAAATCCTCCTTGTGGTGGTACTTCTCCTCCATTGTAGCAGAAAGCGCCCGGCGTGTCATGCAGATTGTAACAAATCGCGCTGGAAATTTCCGTCATGCACAAAAAGGCAGGCGCTCCGACCTGTTGGGTTCAGGTCAGAACGCCTGTCGGATGATGCGGATTATTCCTGCGTTTCCGCTTTCTTCGCGCGCGGCTTGCGGGCGGGTTTGTCTGCCTTTGCCGCTTCCTTCGCCGCCTTGTCCGCCTCGATTTCCGCCTTCGTGCGGCGCTTGCGGGCGGGCTTCGCGGGAGCTTCCGCGGTCACTTCCGCCGCAGCGGCTTTTGCCGCCTTGTCCGCTTCAATTTCCGCCTTTGTGCGGCGCTTGCGGGCAGGCTTTGCAGGCGCTTCGGCGGCTTTCGCGGCTTCCTTCGCCGCCTTCTCCGCTTCCTTCGCCGCCTTGTCGGCCGCAATCTGCTCCTTCGTGCGGCGGACGCGCTTGGGCTTCACGGGCGCTTCGGGTTCTTCCTTCTCATACGGATACGGGACGACCACTGGGTTCGCCTCCGCGTCGTCGTCAGAAGATGTCTTCTCCTGATTCGATGCGGAGTCATGGTCGAAACGCCCGCTCACCAAGCCTTCGTACAGTTCCATATATTTCTTGGAGGAGTTCGTCCAGCTGTAATCGCCAGTCATGCCGCGCTGCTGGAGCGTGTGCCACACATCCTTGTGGTTCTCGTAGTAGTCGATGGCACGGTTGATGACATTGAGCATGTCATTAGCGTTGTAGTTGAAGAACGTGAAGCCATTGCCGTCGCCGGTGTACTCGTTGTAGGACAGCACCGTGTCGCGCAGACCACCCGTCTCGCGGACAATCGGCACTGTGCCGTAGCGCAGGGCAATCAGCTGGCTCAAGCCGCACGGCTCGAACTGGCTGGGCATAAGGAACATGTCGCAGCCCGCGTAGATTTGATGCGCCAGCGCGTGGTCCATCGCGAACCGCGCCGCGACCTTGCCCTTGAACTCGCCCTCTGCCCACGAGAACAGATTGACATAGCGGCTCTCGCCCATGCCCAGCACAACCAGCTGCACGTTCTCGCTCATCAGGTCGCCGATGATGTAGTCCACAAGGTCAAGGCCCTTCTGGCTGCTCAGGCGGCCCACCATGCCGATAATCGGCACATTCGGGTCAACGGTCAAACCGAGCTTTTCCTGCAATTCCGCCTTGCACTTTGCCTTGCCGGACAGGTCATCCGCGGTATATTCCGCCGGAATGCGCGCGTCCGTCGCGGGATTGTAGTCCGCCATGTCGATGCCATTGAGCACGCCGAACACTTCATGCTTGCGCGCGCGGAGCAGCCCATCCAGCCGCTCGCCGTAGTATGCCGTCTGAATTTCCTCGGCATAGGACGGGCTGACGGTGGTGATGATGTCGGAATACACCAGCGCAGCCTTCATGAAGTTCGCGCAGCCGTAGCACTCCAGCTTGTCGTCCGTCCACAGGCTGTCGCCCAGACCCAGCACGTCCTGCACTTCGCGGATGCCGAACACGCCCTGATACTGCAGATTGTGGATGGTGAACATGGTCTTGATGTTCGCGAAGAACGGCAGGTGCGCATACTGAATTTTCAGCAGTGCGGGCACCATGCCGGACTGCCAGTCATGCGCGTGAATCACGTCGGGCTGGAAGTCCAGCAGCGGCAGGGCGTTCAACGCCGCGCGGCAGAAGAAACCAAAGCGTTCGTACTCGTCGCCGCCCATGCCGTAGATATACGGACGGCCAAAATAGAACTTGTTGTCCACAAAGTAGAACTTCACGCCGTCCTTTTCCAGCAGTTCAATGCCGCAGTACTGACGACGCCAGCCCAGCGCGACCTCAAAGTCGGTCACATGGGTCATCTGGTCAACATACTGCTTCGGCACCGCCGCATACAGGGGCAGCATCACGCGCACGTCGTGACCCTGCTTCGCCAGAACGGGCGCCAGCGCGCCGACAACGTCCGCCAGACCGCCGGTCTTGATAAACGGGACGCACTCGCTCGCCGTAAAGAGAATCTTCATCGTTTCTATCCTCCATCAGAAATATTTCCTGCCGGGGGCAAGGGAAAAGCAATCAGGGAAATTCAGCGAATTAAGCTCAGATACGATTTTCAGATGAGAATGAGCCAAGATGCGAAGCGAATTTTTTCTTTCCTGCTAACGGGAGTGAAACGCAGCGTAGCAGCGCTACGCTAAGTGGAACGACCGGACGCAGGAAGGAAAAAGGCGCGAGCAGATGGCTCAGGCGAATCTGAAAAGCGTATCCAAAAAACCGCACCAACAGTATAGCACATATTGGCGCGGTTTGCAAATCCGAACCGCGTCAATTCGATTTAGGCGATTCGTGGGTTAGATAACAACGTTTTTGGCAATGACAATCGGGTACGCCGCCGGGCCGATGAGCCGTGCGCTGCGCTTGATGACCGTTTGCTTGTCCAGAATGCAGTTTTCGATGGAAGCGTCGTTGTGCACCTGACCATCCTGCATGATGATGCAGTTCTTCACATGCGCACCGGGGGCAATGCGCACGCCGCGCGCCAGCACAGAGTTCTCCACCGTGCCTTCGATAATGCAGCCATCCGCCACCAGCGAGTTGACGACGGTCACATTGTCGCCATAGCGGGCGGGCATCTCGTCGCGAACCTTGGTGTACACAGGCAGCTCCGCCGTGAACAGACGATGGCGAATCTGGGTATCCAGCATATCCATATTGAACTTGAAGTAGCTCTGCACGGAGTCCATGCGCCAGCACAGACCAGTGTACGCCCACGCATTCACGCGCGCCGTGCCTTCTGTCACCAGACGGAGCAGCACATCACGGTTGAAGTCATGATAGCCGTGCGCCACGCCCTTGTCCACCAGCGTGCGCAGCAGCTCGCGCTTCATCACGACGACCTCCATGCTCGTCAGCGGCAGGTTCGGATGCGTCGGATCAACTTCCATGTCCGTCACCATGCCGCTTTCGTCCACCGCCAGATAGCAGCCCAGTTCGTCGCGCTGCATGTTCGGATCAGCGGTGTACATGATGGTGATGTCCGCGCCGCTGTTCTGATGATACGCCACAAACTCCGCGATATTCGCGTTGTAGATGATGGTGGAGTTGCTCAGCACCAGATATTCCTGCTTGGAGCGGGAGAGATAGTTGGTGTTGGAGCGCAGCGCATCCAGCATACCAGAGTACACGCCAACATTCTCGCGCGTCAGGAACGGCGGCAGCACCTTGAGACCGTCATTCTTCCCGTGCAGATCCCACTCCTTGCCGGAGCCGATGTGATCCATCAGGGAGTGATAATTCTTCTGCATGATAACGCCGACGTTCTTGATGCCGCCGTTGACCATCGAGGACAGCAGGAAGTCAATGACGCGGTAGCGACCGCCCACAGGCAGCGCCGCGATGGCGCGGGTCAGGGTCAGCTCGCGCAGATTGGCGTCATTTTCGCCGGTGTAGATAACACCCATTACGTTTTTCATTTTCTTACATCCTTTCCGCTGCTGTGATTATCAGAATTTGGTGTTTTCGTCCACCTGCTGACCCGCGGTCACGCTGACACCGGCGGGAAGGGTGACGCCCTGACCGACGACGGCGATATTGCCCGTCTCTTCGCCGACCACGCAGCCCGCACCGATCACGGCGTTCTCCGCCACAATCGCCCGACGGACAACCGCGCCTCGCTTGATGACCGCATAGGGCATGACAACCGAGTCAATGACGCTTGCACCCTCTTCAATGGTCACGCCTGCGAAAATCACGGAGTGCTGCACAGAGCCGTAGACTTCCGAGCCTTCCGTAACCAGCGAATCGCTCACGACAGCGCCCTTGGCGATGTAGTGCGGCGCAAGGCCCGGATTCTTGGCATAGATGCGCCACTTCTTGTCATGCAGGTCAATCGGCATGGGCACGCTGAGCAAGTCCATGTTCGCTTCCCACAGGGATTCAATCGTGCCAACGTCCTTCCAGTAGCCCTCGAAGTTGTATGCCACCATGACCTGCTTGTCGTTCAGCATCGCGGGGATGATGTTCTTGCCGAAGTCATTGGCGGATGTCTTGTCCGCCTCGTCCGCCGTCAGGTACGCGCGGAGCTTCGCCCACGAGAAGATGTAAATGCCCATGGACGCCTTGTTGGACTTGGGCTGCTTGGGCTTTTCTTCAAATTCAACAATGTTGTCGTCCGCGTCTGTATTCATGATGCCGAAGCGGCTCGCTTCTTCCCACGGCACAGGGCGCACAGCAATCGTCGCATCCGCGCCTTTGCGGATGTGGTACTGCAGCATGGCGTTGTAGTCCATCTTATAAATATGGTCGCCGGAAAGAATCAGGACGTAATCCGGGTCATACTGCTCGATAAACGCCATATTCTGATAGATGGCGTTTGCCGTGCCGCGATACCAGTCGCCCGTCTTGCCCGTCTGATAGGGCGGCAGGACGAACACGCCGCCGGTGGACAAGTCCAAATCCCACGGCGCGCCGGAGCCGATGTAGGAATTCAGTTCCAGCGGCATATACTGCGTCAGCACGCCCACGGTGTCAATGCCGCTGTTGGTGCAGTTGGACAGCGGGAAGTCAATGATGCGGTACTTGCCGCCGTAGGGAACAGCCGGCTTTGCCACCTTCTTAGTCAGGACACCCAGACGGCTGCCCTGTCCGCCTGCCAGCAGCATGGCAACACAGGTCTTCTTTTTCATGATGAGAACACGCTCCTTCATCCTTGTTTCTTGCGAAGCGCACCGACCGTGCAGGATTCGCGCCGCCCTCGGTGCATCAGGTGGCACGGTGATGTATGTGAAACAGCGCTTTCGCTCCTCCCCTGATTGCGGCGAGCGCCGATTCAGCCGATGGAAATGGAATTGGCTTTGCCGGCGGACTTTTCCGGCAGGGGCTGCGGTTTTTTTGCCGTTTTGGATGCTTTCTTTGGGGGCACATCCGCGATTTCCGGGATAACGCGCGCTTTCTTCGCCTTCTCCGGCAGCGGGTCGCGCTGGTAGGTGAAGTAGACCGTCGCGAGCGGCGGCACGCAGATATCGCAGCTGTATTGGAAATCCTGAAGCTGCTCTTCTTCCGTGCGAATCGCCCAGTTGTTGTACTGATTCGAGCCGCCGTATTCCTTGCGGTCGGTGTTGAAGCACTCCGTCAGCGTCCCCATCTGCGGCAGCCCGATGCGGTACTGCGGATGGAACACAGGCGTGAAGTTCGTCACGCACAGGAGCGAGTTGCCCCGCTTATCCGTGCGCAGGAACGCAACGATGGAGTTATCGCTGTCGTTCGCCTGAATCCACTGGAACCCGTCCCAGCTGTCATCAATCTGGTAGAGCGCGGGCGTCGTGCGGTAGATTTCGTTCAGGCGCTTGCAACACATCTGCACCTGCGGATGATTCTCGTACAGCAGCAAGAACCAGTCCAGCTGGTCGTCATACTTCCACTCGATGAAGTGCCCAAACTCGCCGCCCATGAACAGCAGCTTCTTGCCCGGATGCGCCATCGTGTAGCCATACAGTGCGCGAAGTCCCGCGAATTTCTTCCACAGGTCACCCGGCTGCTTGTCCAGCATCGAGTGCTTGCCGTGTACCACCTCGTCGTGGCTGAACGGCAGGATGTAGTTCTCCGAGAAAGCGTACATCAGCGAGAACGTCAGCTTGTCGTGGTGATACTTGCGGTAGACCGGGTCGAGCTTGATATATGCCAGCATATCATTCATCCAGCCCATGTTCCACTTGAACCCGAAGCCCAGCCCGCCCAGATAAATCGGGCGCGTCACCATCGGATAGGCGCTGGATTCCTCCGCCACCATCATCACACCGGGAAAATCACGGTAGACGGTTTCATTCATCCGGCGCAGGAAAGCAATCGCATCAAGATTCTCGTGTCCGCCGTACTTGTTGGGCAGCCATTGCCCCGGCTCACGGCAGAAGTCGTACATCAGCATGGACGTGACCGCATCCACACGCAGCCCATCGGCGTGATACCATTCCAGCCAGAAGCAGGCGTTGGAGAGCATGAACGAGTTGACCTCGCCGCGCGCATAGTCGAACATGTGCGTCCCCCACTGCGGCATATCGCCGCGCCGGGGATCGGGATGCTCATAGCAGGGCGTACCGTCAAAGCGGCGCAGTCCCATTGCGTCACGCGGGAAATGCGCGGGAACCCAGTCCAGCAGCACGCCGATGCCCGCCTGATGCAGCGCGTCAATGAGCGCCATCAGTTCCTTCGGTTCGCCGAAGCGCGCCGTCGCCGCATAGTAGCCGGACACCTGATAGCCCCACGACATATCCAGCGGATGCTCCATCACCGGCATGAACTCCACATGCGTGTAGCCCATTTCTTTGAGGTACGGCACGAGTTGTTCGGCAATTTCCGTGTACGTCAGGAACGTGCCATCCTTGTGCCGCCGCCACGAGCCAAGGTGCATCTCGTAGATGTTCACCGGACTGTGGTACGGGTCGTAGGATTTGCGTGCCTCCATCCAGTCCGCGTCGCCCCAGCGGTAGCCGCTCAGGTCGTAAATACGGCTGGCAGTGTCGGGGCGCATCTGCATGGCGAACCCATAGGGGTCAGCCTTGTCCTGCCACGTCCCGTCTTGCGCCTGAATGCAGTATTTGTAGGTTGTCAGTTTCTTTGCAGCGTCGGGATAATCATAGCGTTTCGGGTCGCTCTTCACGTCGAAGGTTTTCGCGGGCAGCCGCACTTCCCATGTACCGTCGTAGACCTTCTGCATGGGCGTTTTTTCCCTGTCCCACTGGTTGAATTCGCCAATGAGAGAAACCGCCCGCGCGTTCGGCGCCCAGACAGCGAAATGCCACATTTCCTGTCCGTCCTGCGTCACCGGGTGCGCGCCGAGCATCTCATAGGCTCTGCGGTTCGTTCCCTGATGGAACTGCTCCCGCACCGCGGCGGTCGGGCCGTTGTAGCGCATAGTTACACCTGCCTTTGCTTGCGTTGCGTTCCTCCGCCTGCAATCACGGAGAGCCGCGTTTGCTTTCTTCACTCTTTTCACTTACTATTGAATCACTTTTATGCATTTTCGTCAAGTCATATTCAGCATTTTCTCCTGCATTTTTTGCGATTTTCGGAAAGTGCGTTCATTTTGACCGTAGACGATGCGGTAAGTATTTCGCCATTGCCGACATAAATTCCTGCTCATGCACGAAATTTTCCGCGCATAAACTGGTTTTGCGCCGTCGGAGCGAAAACTGTTACCCCCGTGCGGCGATTTGTGCAATCCGAACATTTCCCGAAATTTCTGCGAAAAGGTTGTGTGCCCATGAAACAAAAACAGCTGTTGTCGTTTCTTGTGTGTATCCTGATGCTTTCTTCCTGTGCCGCGCCGACCGATTCCTCGCTTGACAGCGGCTTAACACTTCGGGTCTACTTCGCCGATGCGGAGGAAATCCGTCTGCTGCCGCTGGAAGACTACGTTTTCGGCGCATTGGCGGCAGAGATGCCCGCGAATTACGCGCCGGAAGCGCTCAAATGTCAAGCCATTGCCGCCCGGACGCGTGCCGTCGCGCAGAGCCGCGCGTTCGGCGGAAACGGGTGCGTCCGCCACCCGGACTGCGATATCTGCACGGACAGCGCGTGCTGTCAGGCGTACCAGACGGATGCGCAGCTGCAAGCCCGCTGGGGCAGCGAGTACGTCGTCCTCCGCGCGCGCATTGACCGTGCGGTCCGCGCAACAGACGGCTTGCTGCTCACCAGCGGCGGCTTGCCCATCGAAGTGCTGTACCACGCCTGTTCCGGCGGAAAAACTGAAGATGCCGCCGCCGTGTTCGCGTCCGCCAAGCCGTATCTGGTCAGCGTAGACAGTCCCGGCGAAGAGGGGTACGCCGGCTTCCGCGCTGACACGTCCTTCTCCTGCGAGGAAGCGGCAGATCTGCTCCTGCGCGCTTTTCCCGGCTGCGGCGTGACGGCGGACACGCTGCCCAGCGCGATTCGTCTGCAATCCACGACCGCTTCCGGGCGCGTCGCGACGCTGCTGGTCGGCAGTCAGACCGTCCGCGGCGCTGATTTCCGCAAAGCGCTTTCCTTGCGAAGCACCTACTTCACTTGGGAGGCGGATGGCGACCGCATCGTTTTCCACACCGTCGGATACGGGCACGGCGTCGGCTTATCGCAGGCAGGCGCGCAGGCGATGGCGGCAGACGGCGCGGATTTCGCGGAGATTTTGGCGCACTACTACCCCGGCACGCAGCTGACACGGATGGATAAAACAGGTTTCTCCGGCTCATAATAGGAGAAAACGCCCTACACGGCATGGTTGAGGTGATTTTCTCATGGCTGACCGTCACTTTCGTTCACTTTTCCGCGCGCTGCATCTGCGCCGGGAGCAGTGGACTTTTCTGCTGATGGCGCTGCTATGCGTCTCGGTGATTGTCGGCACGGCGCTGTGGACGCGGCAGGCGGAATTTGCGCGTGTGACGCCGACCCCGCCTGTCTCCAGCGACATATCCGCTGCGCAGCTGCTCCAACAGTCACTTGACAGTGCGCAGACCGCCACGCCTGCGCCGACGACCGCCCCTACTATCCGCAGCGTTACCACGCCGCTCGAAAGCATGACGCTGCTGCGTCCCTTCGACAACACGCGGATGCGGCAAAGCAGCGCCACGGGCTTGTGGGCGCTGCACGATGCGGCGGATTACGCTGGTGCGGAGGGTGCGAAAGTCAGCGCCATGGCGGACGGCACCGTCATCAATTGCGCGGACAGCGGCATTTTCGGCGCGTATGCGGAAATCGACCACGGCGGCGTCCTCGTGCGCTATGCGAACCTGTCGATGCTCTACGCGATTCGCGCGGGCGATCCGGTTCGCGCTGGGCAGACGATTGGCTTCATCGGGCGCACGATGCCTGAGGAATGTGATCTGCCTGCACACCTGCACCTGCGGATTGTCGTCGGCGATACGGCGGTTGACCCCGAAAAAGTGCTGCAAAGCGGCGTTTTTCCCGACCCGTAAAAAAAGACGCACATGGGTGTTGCATTTTCATCGAAATCGGCGTATAATACAGCAGGTTGAACTTGTATTATAACGTCTTATTCGACTTGGAAGGAGCGATTCCCTATGTGCGGCATCGTTGGCTATATTGGCGCGCAGCAGGCGCAGGACATTTTATTGGACGGACTTTCCCGATTGGAGTACCGCGGCTATGACAGCGCGGGCATTGCGGTCATGGACGGCGGCGTCATTCGGCTAAGCAAGGCGAAGGGACGGCTTGCGAACCTTGCCGCGCGGGTGGCATCGAATCCCCTGCCCGGCACCATCGGCATCGGTCACACGCGCTGGGCAACCCACGGCGAACCAAACGACATCAACGCCCATCCGCACACGGACATGAAAGGGCATATCGCCGTCGTCCACAACGGCATCATCGAGAACTACGAGGAGCTGCGCGCTCAGCTGAAGGCGAAGGGCTGCGTGTTCGTATCCGAAACGGACACGGAGGTAATCGCCCATCTGCTGCATACGCTTTACGACGGCGACATGCTCTCGACCATTCTGCGCGCGCAGACAATGCTCGAAGGCAGCTACGCATTGTGCGTTCTGAACGCCGAAGCGCCGGATACGCTCTACTGCACGCGCAAGGATTCTCCGCTTGTCGTCGGGCTGTCCGACGGCGCACAGTACGTCGGCAGCGACATTCCTGCGCTGATTCGCCACACGCGGACGGTGGAGCTGCTCGATGAACGCGAAGTCGCCGTGCTGACCCGGAGCGGCGTACGCGTATACGACCATTTCGGCAACGAACGTGCGCTCAAGCCCATTCACGTTGATTGGGACGTGGAAGCGGCGGAAAAAGGCGGCTATGCGCACTTCATGCTCAAGGAGATTCATGAAGAGCCCGCCGCACTGAAAAAGACGTTTTCCGCCCATGTGGACGCAGAAAAAATGGCGATTCGCCCCGGCGCGTTCCCGATTTCGGCGGAAGAAGCGAATTCCCTGCGCACGCTGACGATTGTCGCCTGCGGCACGGCATACCACGCGGGTGTTGTCGGCAAATATGTAATCGAGAAACTGGCGCGGCTGCCTGTGGTGGTGGATGTAGCATCCGAGTTCCGCTATCGCAACCCGATTCTGGGCGCAGGCGACTGCTTCCTTGCCATTTCGCAGAGCGGCGAAACAGCGGACACGCTGGCCGCCATGCGCGAGGCGGAGCGGCTGGGCGCAAAAGTGATGGCGCTAACAAACGTCGTCGGCTCGTCGATTGCCCGTACCGCTGGGGATTGCGTCATGTACACCTACGCGGGGCCGGAAATCGCCGTCGCAAGCACAAAAGCATACATCACGCAAGTGGAAATGATGGTGCTGCTGGCGATTGACCTTGGCGTGAAGCGCGGCCACTTGCCGGAGAGCGTAGCATCGGAGCTTCTGCGGCAGATGGCGGACATTCCCGCACTGGCGGAGCAGGTGATGGCGCTCGAACCCGCGGTGCAGCGCTTCTCCAGCCTGTACCACGACCGGCAGCATGTATTCTACATCGGGCGCGGGCTGGACAACGCGCTGGCAATGGAAGCGTCGCTGAAACTGAAGGAAGTCAGCTACATCATGTCCGAAGCGTATGCGGCGGGGGAACTGAAGCACGGCACAATCGCGCTGATTGAGCAGGGAACGCTGGTTTGCGCGCTGCTGACGCAGGAGCATCTGGCAGATAAAACGCTCTCGAACGTGCGCGAAGTAAAGAGCCGCGGCGCGAAAGTCCTCATTGTCTGCCCGGAAGCCCTGCGCGACCGCGCCGCGAAGGATGCGGACGAACTCTGGGTCATCCCAGACGCTGCGTCGGACTTGCTGCCTCTGCTGGCGATTATTCCCGTGCAGCTGTTCGCCTACTACATGGCGGTCAGCCGCGGCTGCGACGTTGACAAGCCGCGCAATCTGGCAAAATCGGTGACGGTGGAGTAAGGAGACCCAAGGACGCTGCCCTTGAACCTGCCAGAGGCTCTGCCTCTGGACTCCGGCAGGGCTCTGCCCTGCACCCGCGAAGGGTCTTCGACCCTCTCGACACCCATTTCGCGATTAAACGCAGCGTAGCAGCGCTACGCTAAGTGGAATGAGCGGACGCAAGCGCGGAAAAGGCGCGAGCAGATGGCGCAGGTGAATTTGGAAATAGTATTAGAACTCCCGTGCGCCCTTCAGGAACGCGCAGTAGCACTTGTATTCTTCCCACAGGTCAACCTTGCTGATGACCTCCCACGGCGCGTGCATACTCAGCACCGGGATGCCGCAGTCGACGACGTTCATGCCGTACTTGGCGCAGATGTAGGCAATCGTTCCGCCGCCGCCGACATCCACCTTGCCCAGCTCCGCCGTCTGCCAGCACACGTTCGCTTCGTCGCAGATGCGGCGCACCTGCGCAACAAACTCCGCGTTGGCGTCATTCGAGCCAGACTTGCCGCGGCTGCCGGTGAACTTGTTGAACGTCACGCCATTGCCGACGATGGACGCGTTGCGCTTCTCGAACACACCCGCAAAGTTCGGGTCAAAGCCCGCGCTCACGTCGCTGGAGAGCATACGGCTGTTCTGCAGGCAGCGGCGCAGGGTCAGCGGCTTGTCCTCGCCCGTCACACAGGCAATCAGTTCTGCCATCGTGTTCTCAAAGTACATAGCGCCCATGCCCGTTGCGCCGACGCTTCCGATTTCTTCCTTATCGGTCAGCACCGCCGCGAGGGTGTATTCCGGCGTGCCTTCATAATTCAGCACAGCCGCCATCGACGGATACGCGCACACGCGGTCGTCGTGGCCGTAGCCCATAATCATGCTGCGGTCGAAGCCGAGGTCGCGCGCATGGCCCGCAGGAACAGCTTCCAGTTCGGCGGAGATGAAGTCTTCTTCGTCGATGCCGTACTGCTCCTTCAAAATGTCCAAAATCGCGGTCTTGACCGGGTCTTTGTCGGTATCCTTCTTCGGTTCGCTGCCGATGATGATGTTCAGGCTGTCGCCTTCAATCACCTTTGCGGCGGTCTTGCCCATCTGATCAGCGGCAAGGTGAATCAGCAGGTCAGAGATGTAGAAGACGGGGTCGCCGGGCTTATCACCGATATTCAGCGTGACGGTCGTGCCGTCCTTCTTGACAACAACGCCGTGGAGCGCCAGCGGCAGCGCCACCCACTGGTACTTCTTGATGCCGCCGTAGTAGTGCGTGTCGAGGTACGCAAGGTGCTCATCCTCATACAGCGGATTCTGTTTGATGTCAATGCGGGGCGAGTCGATGTGCGCGCCCAGAATGTTCATGCCGCGCTCCATCGGCTTTTCACCGATGATGAAGAGCATGATATCCTTGTTCATCCACGCACGATAAACGCGGTCGCCTGCCTTGAGCGTTTCGCCGTTTTTGACGACGTCCATCAGGTTCTTGAAGCCCTTTGCTTCCGCCTGACGCACGCCCTCCGCGACGCACTCACGCTCGGTCTTGCCGTTGTTCAGGAATGCCATATAATCCTTTGCGAAGGCGGAAAGCTGTTCCTTTTCATCCTCCGCGAGGTTTTCCCACGCATTTTTGCGGTACATAGCGAATTCTCCTTTGAAAGGTGCATTTTCCAGTCTCCCGGAATGCATTTATTATACGTCAAATCGTGCAAAAGTGCAACCATCCGCCGCATTTCTTTCGTACCATTCAAAAAACCGGGCAGTCTTTTGAACTGTCCGGCTAATGAGAGGCGCTGGGGCGTTGCCCCAGACCCTACAAGGGACGCTGTCCCTTGACCCTTTCGCGCGATTGAGTTGAGCGCACTTGCCTACTGGTCTCGCGTGTTAATTGATAATACTGCTAAGGTGCAAGCAGATACCTTCCCTACGGCTTTCGATACCCTGTCTTAACCCACATAGTTGCGGCGCCGAAGGTTTCCAAAGGGCGATCGCAGACTTCGTCTGTTTTCATTGCCCTTTGGTCGCCTCCGCAGAGGCGAAACTCCCTGCGCAATCATGCAATGTCATGCCGAAATGACATTGCTCCCCTTACTTCGTGGGGAACGCGAAATACTTGCGCGCGTTGTCGCAGGAGATGCCGCGGACGATTTCGCCAAGGATGTCGTAGTCCTGCGGGAAGCGGCCATCCTCCACCCATTCGCCCAGCAGGCGGCACAGGATGCGGCGGAAATACTCGTGGCGCGGATAGGACAGGAAGGAGCGGCTGTCGGTCAGCATGCCGACAAAGCCCGCCAGATAGCCAAGATTCGCAAGGCTCGTCAGTTGGTTGGTCATGCCGGTGAAATGGTCGTTGAACCACCACGCAGAGCCGTGCTGCATCTTGCTGACCGCTTCGGACGACTGGAAGCAGCCGCACAGCGTGTCAATCGCCTGATCGTCCGCCGGATTCAGGGAGTAGAGGATCGTGCGGGGCAGCCCCGACGCCGACTCGACTGCACCAAGGAACGCTGCCATCTGGTCAACGGGCGTATAGTTGTTGATGGTATCGTAGCCAGTGTCCGGGCCGAGCTTCTCGAACATCACGCGGTTGTTGTCGCGGCGGCAGCCGTAGTGCAGCTGCATCGTCCAGTTCAGCTTCTTGTACTGCGCGGCGCAGAAGAGCAGCATCGCGGTCTTGAACTGCGCGACTTCGGTGTCCGTCAGCGTCTCGCCCGCCGCCTTCTTGTCGAAGATGGCTTCAATCGCGGCATCATCCGCCGGCTCATAGACCACATAATTCAGGCCGTGGTCAGACAGACGGCAGTTGTTCTCGTGGAAGTACGCCATGCGCTTTTCCAGCGCGGTCTTCAGATCGGCGAAGGAGCGGATTTCCATCTCCGCCGCCTTTTCCAGCTTGGCGATGTACGCCATGAAATCCGGCTTCTCAATGTTGACCGCCTTGTCAGGGCGCCATGCGGGCAGCACGTTCGTCTTGAAGGACTTGTCTGCCAGCAGCTTCTGGTGATACTCCAGCGTATCTACCGGATCGTCGGTGGTGCAGATGGTTTCGACGTTGCTCATGGCAATCAGGCCGCGCGTGGTGTAGCCGGGCTTCTGCAGCGTCTCGTTAGCGAGGTTCCACACTTCGTCAGCGGTCTTGGCACTCAGCGTACCGTGATAGCCGAAGAAGCGCTGCAGTTCCAGATGCGTCCAGTGGTACAGCGGATTGCCGATTGCCTTGCCGACAACCTCCGCCCACTTGCAGAACTTCTCGTAGTCGCTCGCGCCGCCGGTGATGTAGTATTCATCCACGCCCGCACAGCGCATCAGGCGCCACTTGTAGTGGTCGCCGCCCAGCCAGACCTTCGTGATGTTCTCGAAGCGCTGGTCTTCCCAAATTTCCTTGGGGCTGATGTGGCAGTGGTAGTCGATGATGGGGCAGGACGCGGCATAGTCGTGGTAGAGCTTGCGCGCCGTCTCGGTGTTCAGCAGGAAATCCTTATCCATGAAGGTGGTCATACGTCATGAACTCCTTTCAAAAATCGCTACTATATGAAACCGCACCATGCGGGGAAAAGCTTATTTGTCTTGTGCCGCCCGTGTTGAGCCTCGCTGGATGATTTCCGCCGTAAAGACGGTTTTTTCCGGCATCTCGCGCCCCTCCAGCACGCCCAGCATCGTTTCGACAATGCGCTCGCAGATAGCGGGCAGACGGTTGTCCACGCTCGTCAGCTCCGGCTCGGTACACAGGCAGAGGTTCGAGTTGTTGTAGCCGACGACGGACAAATCCTCCGGCACGCGCCGCCCGACCGCCTGCGCGTACTTCATCGCGCCAACCGCCAGCACATCCTCGCTCGCCAGCACCGCGTCGAACTGCAAGCCGTCACGTTCCAGCTCCAGCAGACAGTCGCGCACGGCGTGAATGCTGAATTTGTCCGCGTCGAAGCGGCGCATCAGCGTCTCGTCCACCGGCAAATTGTGCGCCGCCAGCGCATCCCGGCATCCGGCGAGTTTGCGCTGCCCGGAGTTGTTGCTGGAATGGTACAGGTACAGCACGCGCTTGCATCCGCTGTCCAGCAGCTGGTTCATAGCTTCCTTCATCGCGCGCTCGTCATCGCACAGGACGCAGAACACGTTCGGGCACTGGAACGAGCCATTGAGCAGCACAACCGGCACATTCGTCGCAGCTTGGCGGATATAGGCGTTATCCTCCGAGTTTTCCTCGATGAACGTCGAGCCCATGAGCACCATGCCGTCCACATGGCGGCTGGTCAGCAGCTCGACGCCCTGCCGGCGCGCCGCGAGATCGCGGTTCGTGCAGGAGAGCAGACAGTCGTAGTGTTTCTGGCGGAAGGCATGCTCCAGGCAAGCCAGCGCGCGCGCCAGATACGGGTCAGCCGCATCCGGGCAGAGCAGCCCGATGGTCTTCATCGTGTTCAAACCCAGGCCACGCGCAAAGGCATTGGGTACATAGCCGCAGCCGTCAATGACCTTCATCACCTTCCGGCGCGTCTCCTCCGACACATGGGGGCTGTTGTTCAGGACGCGGGATACGGTTGCGATGGACACGCCTGCGTGACGGGAAATATCATAGATGTTCACTCGCGGCATTCCCCCTTCCATTCGCGGTGTGTAAACACTTCCATTCTCCGCGTCAATCCACATTATACACGCTTTTTCCCCCTTTTGCAAGCCTCATTTTCGCGTTTTCGTGCCGACATTCACAGGAAATCCGGCGTACTTTTTCCCAGATTGCATAAATTGCAGGAAATATCAGCGGAACCATTGACGGAAGCGCGAAAAGAGAGTAGAATAAATGCAGGCGTGTTGTAATCGCTTACATGCCTGATGATTTGCCTGATGAATAGATGGAGGGACATCGAAATGGAACGTTTGAATGCTGCAATGGCGCCCGCGCCTGTCCGCCCGGTCAAGGTGCTGCAGTTCGGTGAAGGCAACTTCCTGCGCGCCTTTGTGGATTACATGATTGATATTGCCAACGAGAAGAGCGACTTCAACGGCTCTGTCGCGCTGGTGAAGCCGATTCAGATGGGTACGCTGTTCCCGGCGTTCAAGGAACAGGATTACCGCTACACGGTCATGCTGCGCGGTCTGGTGGACGGTCAGGCGGTGGAGCAGACGCGCGTGGTCACGTCCGTGTCCGACGCTGTGGATGCGTATGCGGACTATGCCCGCTATGCCGATTACGCCAAGCTGCCGTCACTGCGCTTCATCGTCAGCAACACGACCGAAGCCGGCATCGTGCTGGACGAGACGGACGAGTTCTCCCTCTGCCCGCCCAAGTCCTACCCCGGCAAGCTGACGAAGTTCCTCTTCGAGCGCGCCGAAGCATTCGACTACGCGCAGGACAGGGGACTCATCATCCTGCCGGTCGAGCTGATTGACGACAACGGCATCATGCTGAAAAAGTGCGTCAAGACGCTGGCAAAGCAGTGGGCGCTGGGCGAGAAGTTCGAGCAGTGGCTGGAGACGGCGTGCGTGTTCACCTCCACGCTTGTTGACCGCATCGTGACCGGCTATCCGCGCGGCGAGGATCAGGCAATTTGGGAGAAGCTGGGCTATCAGGACAACCTGCTAGACACCGCTGAACCCTTCGGTCTGTGGGTCATCGAATCCCCCCGCGACCTTTCCGACGAACTGCCCCTGCCGCAGTGCGGGCTGCCCGTCATCTATACTGATAATCAGAAGCCTTACAAGCAGCGCAAGGTGCGAATCCTCAACGGCGCGCACACGTCCTTCGTCCCCGCTGCCTTCCAGTGCGGCTATGACATCGTGCTGGACGCGATGAATGACCCGATGATTGCCACCTTCATGCAGAAGACGCTCTACGACGAGGTCATCCCGACGCTGTCCCTGCCCAAGGCGGACTTGATGGCGTTCGCCGAGGCGGTCACGGGGCGCTTCCGCAATCCCTTCATCAAGCACGCGCTGCTCTCCATCTGCCTGAACAGCGTGTCGAAGTGGCGCGCGCGCTGCATGCCTTCCCTGCTGGGCTATGTGGAGAAGACCGGCAAGCTGCCCGCGCACCTGACGTTCTCTCTGGCGAGCCTGATGAGCCTGTACCGCGGCGGCAAGCTGACCGGCGACGGCCGTCTGGAATGCCAGCGCAACGGTCAGCCCTACTACCTGCAGGATGACGCGGCAGTGCTGAACTTCTTCGCCGAGACTTCCAGCGAATCCCCCGAAGAACAGGCGAAGGAATTCCTTTCCAATGAGGCGTTCTTCGGTCCCGACCTGTGCAAGGTGCCGGGTCTGGTGGAGTCCGTCGGCGCGTCCCTGCGTGAAATCCTCGACAAGGGGATGCGCACGGTCATGAACGAGAAGTTCGGAGTGTGAAAAATGGCTGAACTGCTTCGCATCACCCCGCAGGACAATGTGGCGGTCGCGCTGACCGCCCTGTCCTCCGGGCAGACCGTGACGGTGGATGGCATTGCGCTCACCACGGTCACGGACGTTCCCGCCGGGCATAAGGTGGCGCTTTTCCCCATCAAGGCGGGCGAAAAGGTCATCAAGTACGGCTTCCCGATTGGCTACGCGAAGGAGGACATTCCCGTCGGTGCGCATGTGCATGTCCACAATCTGCACACCGGGTTGTCCGGCGAGCTGACGTATGAATATCACCCGACGTACCCGACCGTACCGCAAATTCCGGCAGCGACGTTCATGGGCTATCCGCGCAAAGACGGGCGCGTCGGCGTGCGCAATGAGCTGTGGATTCTGCCCACCGTCGGCTGCGTCAACGACATTGCCCGCCAGCTGGAGCGCGCGGCGCAGGAGCTTGTCGGCGGCGGCGTGGAGTGTGTCTGTGCCTTCCCGCACCCCTACGGCTGCTCACAGATGGGCGATGATCAGGAGAATACGCGCACGATTCTGGCGGATTTGGCGACGCACCCCAACGTCGGCGGCGTGCTGGTGCTGGGGCTGGGCTGCGAAAATTCCAGTGCCGCCATCATCGAGGAGCACATGGGCGACTACGACAAGTCGCGCGTACGTTTCCTCGTCTGCCAGCAGGTGGAAGATGAATTTACCGAGGCGATGAAGCTGCTGCGCGAGCTTGCGGACAACATGCGGGATGAGCAGCGTGTCCCCTGCCCTGCCAGCAAACTTGTGATTGGCCTCAAGTGCGGCGGTTCGGACGGCTTCTCCGGCATCACGGCGAACCCGGTCATCGGCGGCTTCTCCGACCTGCTGTGCGGCATGGGCGGCACGACGATTCTGACCGAAGTGCCGGAAATGTTCGGCGCGGAAACCATCCTGATGGATCGCTGCAACACGCCGGAGCTGTTCGACAAGACGGTGCGGCTGATTAACGACTTCAAGCGCTATTTCGAGGAACATCATCAGACGATTTACGAGAATCCGTCCCCCGGCAACAAGGCGGGCGGCATTTCCACACTGGAAGACAAGGCGCTAGGCTGCACGCAGAAGAGCGGTTTCTCCCCCGTGCGCGACGTGCTGGCGTATGGCGAGCGCGTCCACACGCCCGGCTTGAACCTGCTGTCCGCCCCCGGCAACGATCTTGTGGCGGCGACGGCGCTGGCTTCGGCGGGCGCACAGATTGTGCTGTTCTCCACGGGGCGCGGCACGCCGTTCGCGTGTCCTGTGCCAACGCTGAAAATCGCCACGAACACGCCTCTCGCCACGAAGAAGCACGGCTGGATTGACTTCAATGCCGGTCAGCTGCTGACAGACGGCAAGACGCTGCCGGAGCTTTCGCAGGCGCTGATGGAGGACGTGCTGGCAACAGCTTCCGGGCGGCTGGTCTGCTCGGAGCGCAATGGCTTCCACGACCTCGCCATCTTCAAAACCGGCGTGACGCTGTAATACGCAAACATCCCGACGAGCATTTTCACTCGCCGGGATGCTTTTTATTGGGTTCGATTACTCAATCCAGAACACGCGGTTGTCCTTGCGTTTCGCCGCTTTCGGGGCTTCGCCGTCGATGTAGCCGACTGCGCAGTGCCCGATGCCTTCCCATTCGCCCTCGATACCCAGCTTTTTCAGCAGCGCCTGATATTCGGGCCGCTCGAACTCTTCCTTCGCCCGATGAATCCAAATGCTGCCCAGCCCCAGCGAATGCGCCGCCAGCATCAGGTTGCCCATGACGAGGCTGCCGTCGTAGATGGCGGTGCGGCAGGATTTGTCCGCCAGCACAATCAGAATCGCCGGTGCGCCGTAGAAGGGGTCGAAATCCGGCTTGCCCATGATTTCCGCATTCGTTTTCGCCAGCTCGTCGCGCAGTTCCTTGTTCGTCACCGCCACGATGATGGCGGACTGCCTGCCCATACCGCTGGCCGCGTACAGCCCGGCTTCCACAATCTGTGCCAAATCTTCTTTGGCGGGCATCGTCGGCTGAAATTTGCGGATGCTCCGGCGCTCTTCCATGGCTTTGATAATCTCATTCATCGTGCGTTTCTCCCTTCTGGTATACTATTTCCAAATGAGAATGCAGGAAATAGTATTATTCTTCTTCTTCGTCTTCCTGATTCAAGAAGGCTTCCCGGAAAATCGTATCCGGGTCAAAGCGCGGGTCAAACGCCAGCGCTTTCAGGCTCTCCCGTCCAACGACGGTGTTCGTGCCGAGACAGTCGTTGCAGCGATAGCCGCAGTCCGGGCAGACGCAGCCCAGATGGTCGCTTTCTGCCTGAATCATGTAGGTGCCGCATTCCTTGCAGGAACAGCGCATTGAATTTCAGTTCCTTTCTTGCTTTTCGTCCGCCCAAATCACCATGCCGCCGAGGTCTTGCACCACGCGTGCCACTTTTCGCAGCGTTTTCGCCGTATCCTCCCCGCCCAGTGACAGCAGGCGCAGGTCGATGCGTTCGCTGCGCTCATCCAGCGCGTCATAGAGCGCATCCGCATTGCCGCCGTAGTAGTCCGGCAGGCAGAGCAGCTTTTTCAGCATCCGGTGGACGGCTTTCCCATCCGAGAACTGCCGCCCATCAATCGTCAGAACATGCGTCAATTGGCGCTCACCGTGCCCTTTTCGCCGTCCACAGTCACGACTGCGCCGGATTTGAGGATATTCGTGGCGTTCTTCGCGCCGATGATGACCGGGATGTCCAGCGACATACCTGCAATCGCGCCGTGTCCCTCCGGGTTGTCGTCCTCCAGCACAATCGCGGAGGATTTGCGCAGCATGGAGAACATCTCTCGCGTCGTCTGATGGCAGACAATCACGTCGCCGGTGTTGAAGTCTTTCGCGTCCTTTTCCAGATTGCGGATGACACACAGCGGTGCAACCACCTTGCCGCCATGCAGCCCCTGCCCGCGCGACAGCAAATGTCCGACGACATGCACCTTCATCAGGTTTGTCGTGCCGGAAATGCCCAGCGGAACGCCCGCCGTCAGCACAACCAGTTCGCCATCATGCACCAGCCCGTTCTGCACGGCAGCATCCACTGCGTGTTCAAACAGGTCGTCGGTGTTGCTCTCCTCGGCAATCATCAGCGGCACTGTGCCCCACGAAAGCGCAAGCTGCCGCCAGACGTGCTTTTCCGTCGTGCAGCCGACAATGACGCACGCGGGGCGGTAGCGGCTGAGGATTCGCGCCGTCGAGCCGGACTTGGTGACGGTGATAATTGCGCTGGCGTTGAGGTCGTGCGCGGAAGTGACCGTCGCGTGACTGATAGCGTTCGTGACGTCAGTCGAGGCGGACGTATCGCGGGAGAAGCGGCGGATGTAGTCCATATCGGCTTCCGCGCGCAGGGCGATGCGCACCATCGTCTCCACTGCTTCCACAGGGTACGCGCCGACCGCCGATTCGCCGGAGAGCATGATGGCGCTCGTGCCGTCGTAAATCGCGTTGGCAACGTCGGTCGCTTCGGCACGGGTCGGGCGCGGGTTCTTAATCATCGAATCCAGCATCTGCGTCGCGGTGATAACAGGCTTGCCCGCCGCAATGCCGCGCTGAATCAGCTTCTTCTGCAGGCTCGGGACGTCCTCCAGCGGCACTTCTACGCCCAAATCGCCGCGCGCCACCATCACGCCGTCCACCACGCGGAGAATCTCGTCAATGTTCTCCACGCCCTCCATGTTCTCAATTTTGGCAATAATGTTGATGGTATGGCAGTTATTCTCCTGCAGGATGTGACGAATCTGCATAATATCGTCCGCGCAGCGCGTGAACGAAGCCGCAATGAAATCATAACCATTCTTGATGGCAAAGAGAATATCCTGATGGTCTTTTTCGCTGATGAAAGGCATCGACAGGTGCGCATTCGGAATGTTGACGCCCTTGTTGTTGCTCACCACGCCGCCGTTGAGCACACGGCAGACGATGTCCGCCCCATCAATGCGCTCCACCTGCATCCCAATCAGACCGTCGTCAATCAGGATGCTGCTGCCGACGGCAATGTCCTGCGGCAATTCCTTGTAGGTGATGGACACGCGCTCTTCGTCGCCCTCCACCTCGTCAGTCGTGAGGGTGAACAGCTGGCCGTTTTGCAGCGTGACGCGCCCATTTTTGAACGAACGCACGCGAATTTCCGGGCCCTTGGTATCCAGCATCGTGGCGACCGGCAGCCCCAGTTCATCGCGGATGCGGCAGACTTCATCGTAATAATGCTGATGCGTTTCGTAAGTGCCGTGCGAGAAATTGAAGCGTGCGACATTCATGCCCGCTTTCATCAGCGGCGCAATCAGGTGCTTCTCAAACAGGTTTGGGCCCATCGTGCAGACGATTTTCGTCTTGCGAATCGGCGTATTCATGAAAACAATCCCCCATTTTCATAGAATCCTTTCCTATTATATCATACAGATACTCTGCTGTGAATCCCCCGCGATAAAAATTGTGAAAAATCGAACGCAAAAACGGACGAGAAGCTGATGCTTCCGTCCGCTGATGTTTATACTATTGCCAAAGAAAATGCGCCAAGATGCGCCGCAAATTTTTCGCTCTGGCTAACGGGAGTGGAATGCAGCGTAGCAGCGCTACGCTAAATGGAACGATCGGACGACAGAGCGGAAAAGGCGCAAGCAGATGGCGCAGGTGAATTTGGCAATAGTATTATTCTTCTACTTCGCCAACGCCGTCGCATTCCAGCTTCGCGCCGTCCTGCCCGGTAATGGTCACATCTTTCAGCACGATTTTCGCCACGTTGATGGCGGTCAGCCCCTTGCGCGCAAGATACGGCACACCCTGCGCCATTGCGGGCTGCATGGGTTTGGCATTCTTGTCGCAGGAGATGTGCACGTTCTCCATCACAACCGCTTCAATCGGCCGCTCCGGCAGACCAAGGAAGTAGCCCGCGCAGGTCACGTCCGTCGCCGTTACATGACGGAACGCAACCGTCCCGATGCGCGGCGTACGTTCGTCCACCGGCTGCTTCTCGCGGCTCTGGACGTACTCGCTCTTGCCGTCCGGATCGCAGAAGTACATGCAGTTGACCACATACGGCGTGCCGACGTGCTCCATGCGCACATTTTCAAACACAATGTCGTCAATCACGCCCTGCTGTCCGCGCCCGCGCCGGGTCTTGACGCGCAGGCCGCGGTCGGTGTTGCGCATCAGGCAGTCATGCAGGCGCACATGCGCGATTCCGCCCGCCATTTCGCTGCCGCAGGTCATGCCGCCATGCCCGTTTTCCATCAGGCAGTGGCTGATTTCGATGTGCTGGCAAGGCGTTTTGTAGCGCTGCCCCATGTACAGCTTGCCCGATTTGAGTGCAATGCAGTCATCCCCCAAGGAAAAATGCGCGCCCGCGAGCAGGATGCCATCGCAGCTTTCCGGGTCGAAGCCGTCGGTATTCGGGCTGTTCGCCGGGGCGTTGACGCGGATGTTCAGGAAGCGCAAATCCTTAGAAAAATACGGCTGCAAGTTCCACGACGGCGAATTCTGGAACGTCACGCCCTGCACGGTCACGTTCTTGCAGTGATTGAGGAAGAGCATCCGCGGTCTCCACGCCCCGCGCCGCACCTTGCAGTTCTGCCACCAGTCGCTCTTGTCGCCCTGCCCGTCCAGCACACCTTCGCCGTACAGCACAACGTCCTCGACGTCCATCCCGCTGATAAACGCAGCGTACATGTCCAGCGGGTTGCCCTCCCACGAGCCGAGATTCAAATCGTCCGTTTCGTCGGTGGACAGAATCATCCCCGGCAGAATCGGGAATTTGCTGCGGTCGGTTTCCAGCAGCAGCGTCGCGCCGCGCCGAAGCTCGATGCGCACATGGCTTTTCAGCATCAGCGGCAGCACATGATAACGCCCCGCCGGAATCAGCACGCGCCCATCCGCCGGACAATGCAGAATCGCCGCCTGAATCGCCGCCGTATCGTCATGCACGCCATCGCCAACCGCGCCGAACTGCCGGACATTGAGCGTGTAGCTTTCCCTCGCTGTGCGAAACGCGCATTGCCCGACTTCCTCCGCCCCCAAGCGGACGGACAGCACATACTCTGTCTCCGGCTGCAAATCATACAGCGACGTCACAGCCGTGTCCGCCGTCCCCGCCGCCTGTCCGTTCAGGAACAGCTGATAGACCGCCTTCGTGTGGTACAGACCGCCATCCGCAATCTGCACCGTGGCACTGCGCGCCTGCACAAACAGCTTGCTGATTTCCATTTTTCCGCTCCTTACGCCTGCTTCGCCCGCAGGTATTCGCTGTACGCCATGATGAACGGCCCGACGCCCTTGCTGTCGTCGGACTTTTTCGGCTCGGACAGATAATACGCCACCGATCCGTCACGCTGCGGATTCTTGTCCGGACCAAGCCCTGCCACCCAGCAGATATCGGTCAGGCGGACGACGCCGTCCTCCTCCGTGCGCAGCTTGTTTGCCACCAGCTTCTCGAACACATCCAGCGCAATCGGCAGATACTTTTCCGCGTCCAGCACACCGATGCGCACGCCCTTGAGCAGGCTGTACGCAATCATCGCGGAACCGGAAGTTTCGGTGTAGTTCCCCTCTGCCTCCGGATGATCAATCACCTGATAGAACAGCCCATCCGCCGCGCGGTACGGCAGCACGCCCCGAATGCTCTCGCGGAAGATGTCCACCAGCGCGCGATAATGCTCATAGAGCTGCTCCGAGCACAGCGCAATGCAGTCCACCAGCGCCATCAAGTACCAGCCTGTCGAGCGCAGCCAGAAGTTCTTCGAGCAGCCGGTTTCCTTGTCCGCCCAGAACTGCACGCGTGCCTCGTCGTAGGCATGGTAGTTCAGCCCCTTCTCCGAGTTGTAGAGGTACTTGCGCACGTTCTGAAACTGCCGGGTAATATCCGCCACATGCGCCATGCCGTCGAACTTCGCCTCGTACGCCATGTAGAACGGCTGCGCCATGTACAGCCCATCCAGCCAAATCTGGTTCGGATACAGCTGCTTATGCCAGAAATTGCCGCACTGGCAGCGCGGATGCTCCCGAAGCCGCTGCATGTGGAACTCAATCGCCTTGCGATAGCGCTCCTCGCCCGTCTCCTCCAAGGCGAAGAACAGCGCCTTGCCGCTGTTGATGGAATCAATGTTGTACTGCCGCATCTCATAATTCGGAATGCTGCCGTCCGCCGCGACATACGCCGAGACGTAATCCAGCACGAAATCGCGATACAGCACGTCTCCCGTCGCATGGTAGAGGTCGATGCACCCCTTCAGCACGCAGCCATCCTCATAGTTCCAATACTTCTTATAGGGTGTGTAATTTGCCAGAAAGCGTTGAAAATACTGCTGAATATCCATTGTCATGCACCTTTCTGCGGGTATTTCCGCTTCATTATATAGGGAATTTCGATAGGTGTCAACCGATTCCAAACGACACTTGGAAATTTTTTTGTGATAGCGCTTTCATTTTGGCAGGAAATGCGCTATAATGGGATTATTCTCCCGATGAAGGAGGTTCCTCGCCATGAAACTCAGCAAAGGCAACCGCGATTTAATCCTGCACGGCTCGCTGGTCAAGGCAGTGTTCGCCATTGCGATTCCCGTCGTCGTCAACAGCTTCCTGCAAACGATGTACAACTTGACCGACACCTATTGGCTGGGGCAGCTCAGTGTCGATTACCTCGCCGCCATCAACCTCGTCAGCCCCGTGCAGAATACGGTCATCAACTTCGGCAGCGGCGTCACCGTCGCGGGCGCGGTGATGATCAGCCAGTACATCGGCGCGGGCAAACCGGAAATGGCGCGGAAAATCGCCAACCAGATTTTCACTGTTGCGATGCTCTTCTCGCTCCTGTGCGCGTCGGTGATGGCGGTCGCAACGCCGGGTATCGTCGGATGGATGGGCGCCGCGCCGGATTATTTCGACCACGCGGTAACGTACATGCGTCTCGTCGTCCTTGACATGCCGTTTTTGTTCATGGTCAACATTTACCAGTCTATTCGGCAGGCGCAGGGCGACACCGTCCGCCCAATGTTGCTGAACCTGCTGGGCATTGCCGTCAACATGGTGCTTGACCCGCTGCTGATGGTCGTCCTGCACTGGAACGCCGCCGGTGCCGCGCTGGCGACCGTGTTCGCAAAGATGGTGCCCGCGTGCATCGCGTTCTTCCTGCTCTGCACCCGCCGCGACGAAGCAATTTGTTTCGATCGCCGCTTCCTTCGCCCGGATGCAGCCTGCCTGCGCGACATCGTGCGTATCGGGCTTCCGACTGCCTTGGGGTCAAGCTTCATGCAGTTCGGCTTCATCCTCATGTCGCGCAACGTCAATGTGTACGGCAAGATGGCCATGGCGGCGTACGGCATCGGCAACAAGGTCAACGGTCTGATTTCGCTTCCCTCCACCGGCATCGGCAGCGCCGTCAGCACCATTGTCGCGCAGAACATGGGGGCGCAGCAGGTTGACCGCGCCGAACGCGGGTACAAATTGAGCATGGGAATGGCGTTTTTCTTTCTGCTTCTCGGTGGATTTGTCCTTTCCCGACCGTCGGTCGCTTCTGCCATCGTCAGCATCTTCACGGACGAGGCGGATGTTATCCCGATGGCAGCAGACTACCTGTCCATCATGGCGTTCTGGTGCTGGACAAACAGCATCCACGATGCGACCCGCGGTCTGTTTCAAGGGAGTGGACTCACATTTCTGCCCGTCGCAGTGGATATGACACGCCTATGGGTACTGCGTTTCGCGACGCTTGCATTCTGTGAGCAGGTGCTGCATCTGGGTGTGCGGAGCGTGTGGTACTCAGTCGTAGTGTCGAACGGGATTGCATCGGCGATTCTGTTGGTGCTGTATTTCACCGGAATTTGGCGGAAATCGACCATCAAGATTCACGATTAAAAGCGCCTGCGGGCGCTTTTTTTCTTGGTCTTCTACCGATTTCCGACCAGAATCCGGTTTTTGCCGACCGAAAGTCGGTTTTTATACTATTTTCAAATGAGAATGCGCCAAGATGCGCCGCGAATTTTTGTATTCTGGTTAACACGAATGAAACGCAGCGTAGCAGCGCTACGCTAAGTGGAATGAGTGGACGCCAGAATCAAAAAGGCGCAAGCAGATGGCGCAGGTGAATTTGGAAATAGTATTACAGCGTTTCGATGGCTTCCACGCGCACTGCACCGAACTCCGCCCAGCCGCCGTGGTCGTCGCCGCCATTCATCGGCATACAGAACAACGCCAGCCGCGCCCCGACCCATGTGTGGCGTGCGGGTTCAAACGGCTGCCCAATCGGGTGAAACTCGCCGCCCTGCGCGTACTCGAACGACACGACCGCTGTGCTGCTCGATGTCGGCAGCAGTGTCACGCGAAAAGTCACGGGCGCGTCCTGAATCGGCACGGTTTCCGTTGCTGACTCCGTGTGCTCCTTGCCCTCGCTCGTCACGAACACCAGCGATACGCCTCTTTCCGTCCGCCGAACCGCCGCGTAAGCGTACTGTCCGCCGACGAAGCCAACGCCCGCCTGTTCGCCCGCCTGCAAATGCGCCGCATCGAGCGTCGTCGTTGCGAAGAACGCCGGGCACGCGATTTTCTGCGTCAGCGTCTGCGGGCACTGCCAGAGCCGATTGCCGCCATCGGGCAGTTTCCGCGCATACAGCCGCAGCTTGCCGCCGCCGACCTCGTAGAAATCCGGCTGCCAGTTGCCCATGAACTGCCATTGCAGCCCCAGTGCGCCGCTGAAATCATCATCCCCGATTTCTCCCGACGGCTCACATTCCGGCGCTTTCGGCTTCCGATACGTTTCAACCGCAATGCCGCAGTCCGCCGCGTTCGCAATCGGCGCTGCTTCCGCGCACTCCTCGCCCACCGCGATTGCGTCTGGCGGCACAGGCGTTTCATCCGGGATGCCGATGTACGGCCAGCCGTCCGCCTGCCACGTCATCGGCTGCAAATGCGTCACGCGCCCGTACAGCCCACGGCTCTGGAAGTGCAGGAACCAATGCTCCCCCTCCGGCGTCTCGACCCACGCGCCCTGATGCGGGCCGTTCGTCTCGCTGCTGCCCTGTTTGAGTACGACTTGGGTCTCATACGGGCCGAAAATGCTCCGGCTGCGCAGGCACACCTGCCACCCCGTCGCGACGCCGCCCGCGGGCGCAAAGATGTAGTACCAGCCGTCGCGCTTGTGCACCTTCGGGCCTTCAATTGTCGGGTGCTTCTTCGCACCGTCGTAGAGCAAGTGGTCGTCGCTGAGCGCCGTTCTGCCGTCGGGCGAAATCGGGAAAATCCCCAGCCAGCTCTTGAACCCGATTCGGCTCTTGGCGTACCCGTGGATGATGTAAGCGCGCCCGTCGTCATCCCAGAAGGGGCAGGGGTCAATCAGCCCCTTGCCCGGCTTCACCAGCACCGGGGTGTCCCAATCCCCCAGCGGATTTTCCGTGCTGACCATGTAGATGCCCTCGTCCGGCATCCCGTAGTAGATATAAAACCGCCCGTTCTGGAAGCGGATGGCGGGTGCCCAGATGCCTTGCGCGTGCTGCGGCGCGGCATACCGCGCTTCGGGGATGTTCTTGACGGCATAGTTGCGTAACTTCCAGTTCACCAAATCGCGGCTGGTGAGAATCGGCAGTCCCGGCACATAGTTGAACGTCGAGGCGGTCAGGTAGTATGTACCATTGACGCAAATTGCGTCCGGATCGGAATAATCGCAGTACAGCACCGGATTGCGGTACGTTCCGTCACCGTTGTCGGCGCACCAGAGAATCTCGCTCATGCTTCTACATCCTCCGCAGCGGACGTTGCAATCTGCCCGAATTGCGCCGTTTCCTTCTCCCATTGGGCGTATTCGTCACACAGCAGCGCGGCATACGCCCCGCCCAAATCGTGCAGGCCCTTGGCAATCAGCCCTCCGAACGCCAATGCGCCCGCAGGCTGCAAATGCGTGTTGTCGTGCTGCCCCAGCGGGAAATGCGGGTAAATCCCGGCAGGCAGGTTCATGTAGTACGCCGTTTGTGCGGCTTCACCCTGTTCATCCACCAGCTTTTCGGACATGGCGGTCAGGTCAATCAGCGCCACATGCAGCTTCTCCGCCGTGCGGCGCATACTCTCCGCCCAGCGGTCGTGGTGGAACTGCGCGCCGGGGGCGTTGCGGTCGTAGCGCGTCAGCGGCGTGATGAACACAGGCGTTGCGCCCTTATTCCGCGCAACGTTGACGAACCGCTCCAGATTCGCCGGGAAATCCGTCTCCGGATCAGTGTAGCGCGCCGGGTCAGATGCTTTCTCGTCGTTATGCCCGAACTGCACGAAGAGGAAATCCCCCGCGTGAATGCGGTCGTAGATGGTCGCCAATCGCCCTTCGTCAATGAACTGCTTCGTCGAGCGCCCGTTCTCGGCGTAATTCTCAATCTGCACCTGATAGCGCTTGACATAGCGGTCGAACACTTGCCCGATGCCCGTCTGCGGGTACGTCGCGATGGAATTCTGCTTGACGGTCGAGTCGCCCGCCCAGAAAATTGTGGTCATATCATTCACCCTTTTCAGCAAAAATGGCCGCAGCAGGACAAAACTGCCCCGTGCGGCTAAGAAGTCGTGTGTTATACTATTTCCAAATGAAAATGCGCCAAGATGCTCTGCGAATTTTTCGCTCTGGCTAACGGGAGTGAAATGCAGCGTAGCAGCGCTACGCTAAATGGAACGACCAGACGCCAGAACGGAAAAGGCGCAAGCAGATGGCGCAGGTGAATTGGGAAATAGTATTACTCCTTCACGGCGCCAATGTTGATGCCCTTGACGAAGTATTTCTGGAGGAAGGGGTAGAGAATCATGAACGGCAGAATCGCCACGATAACCGCCGCGTTGGTGACGGTGTTCTCCGCCGCGCCGCCGTTGGCAGCAGGCAGGTCAGAACCCATGATGATGGAACGCAGCTTCATCTGGAAGTTGTACAGGCTCTGGTCGGTGGTGATGTAGAGCTTGTAGTTGGTGTAATCGTTCCAGTAGGAGACGGCGAACATCAGACCGATGGACGCCAGCGCCGCCTTGGACAGCGGCAGGACAATTTTGTAGAAAATCTGAATCGGCGAGCAGCCGTCCAGCGTCGCGGACTCGAACAGAGACGTCGGGATGCCCTCGAAGAAGTTGCGCATCAGCACCAAGTTATAGACGTTGATGGCGGGCATCAGGATGACGACCCACAGTGTGTTCGTCAGGTGCAGGCTCTTCATGACGAGGTAGGTCGGAATCATACCGCCTTGGAAAATCATCGTGAAGAGCATGATGCCGGCGAAGAAGTTGCGGCCGGGCATGTCCCACTGAATCAGCACGTACGCGCCGACGGTGGAGAGGAACAGACCGAGGAACGTACCCGCGACGGTCGTGACGACGGAAATCATCAGCGGGCGCAGCAGCGTCGGGTTCGAGAATACGGACTGATAGCCCGCAAGGCCGAAGTTTTCCGGCCAGAGCTTCATGCCGTAGCCGGTGGTCAGGTCAAGCGAGTCAACCAGCACCTTCCACAGCGGAACAAGGATAAACAGGCAGAAAAGAAGGAAGAAGAGGCCATTGACAAACGGGAAAACAGAAAAGGTTTTCTTTCCTTTCTTGATAGAGGGAAGTTTTGCTTCCTTTGCGGTTGCTTGCATGATGACGTTCCTCCTTCCTTACACAATGCCGCGGCCGCGGATTTTCTTGCTGATCTGATTGCAAATCAGCACCAGTGCCATGCCCACAAGAGAACGGAACAGACCGATTGCGGTGGTATAACCGAAGTTGACGTTGCCGCCGCTGTTGAAGGTCTGGTAATAGACGTAAGTTTGAAGCACCTGCGAGGTCTTGTAGACGGCGGCATTCTGCAGCACGAACACACTCTCGAAGAGGTTCATGATTTTCGCCAGATTCAAGACCAGCACCGTCACAATGGTGTTTGCCAGCGCGGGAAGGGTGATGTAGCGCATCTTCTTCCAGCGGCCGGCGCCGTCAATCGAGGCGGCTTCGTAGATGCCGGGATCAATGCCGGTCAGGGTCGCCATGAAGATAATCGTTCCCCAGCCGGTGTCATGCCAAATGTTGATGATGTAGTAGCTGAAACGCCACCAGTCATTGTCACCCAAGAAGTAGATTTCCTTGTCAATCAGCCCCATTTTGATGAGCACCTGATTGACAAGACCTGCGGACGTGGGCGCGAACAGCATCCCGAAGACGCCGGCAGTAACGACCCACGACATGAAGTGCGGCAGGTAGATGATGGTCTGCGAGAGCTTCTTCATCTTCGTGGAAACCATTTCGTTGAGCAGCAGCGAAATGATGACCGCCATGAAGGTGTTCAGAAGCAGCTTGATAATGGAGATTTCCAACGTGTTGGTGAAGGACGACCAGAACTGTGGACGGCTGAACAGCTTCTGGAAGTTTGCCAGCCCGGTGAACTCAAGCGGGTTCGCAATTTTGCTGGGTTGATACCGGAAGAAGGCAAGCGAAATGCCAAACATCGGCAGGTAATGGAAAACGATGAGTGCCACAAAAACCGGTAGGAACATCACATAGAACCATTTGTAGTTCCACAGCCGCGTTTTCAGCGGTGCCTTGAAACCTCGATTTACCGCCAGTAAACCTTCGGTTTTCATCCTTGAATTGCAAGAAAATCTGCTCGAAACTGCACCGGTCTCATTTTAGAAACACACTCTATCCCGTCTCGGGGACGGTCAGCGGATGCCAACCGTCCCCGGCGGAATGGGTTGTGATTACTTGTTCAGCAGCGCGTTCAGGCTATCAACGATTTCCTGAGACTGCGCAGCGTAACCTTCGGATTCAAACTGCTCCATCGCCTGCTCATAGGTCAGCTTGCCCATGATGACGTTGGCAATCAGTTCGTTCTTCTTCTGGGTCAGTTCCGCGCCGTATTCGCCCATTTCTTCGGTGGTCGGCACGATGGCGGCCAGCTTGGAGTTGGCGTTAAACAGCTCGGATGCCGCACGAGCTTCTTCCTTAACAGACTTGGGATCCGGGTAGCCTTCCGCGAAGGAAGCGAGGCTCAGCATCGGGTCGATGTGGTTCTTGGTGTACAGGGTGCCAGCCTTTTCGAGGTTTTCGAGGAAGTGGAACGTGCCCTCTTCATAGGTCTTGTCCAGCACGGTTTCCGCCGCACGAGACCAGTGGGTGCCTTCCGCGCCATACGTCCACAGCATCTGCATATCGCCGCCGTCGAGCATGGTGTCGATGAAATAGGCGAACACGCCTTCCGGATTCTCGCAGGTAGAGGTGATGCACCAGACCGGCGGGATACGGTCGAAGTACGCGCCGACTTCCGCAATCGGGGGCAGCGCAATCAGTTCAGAGTCATGGCCATTCGCTTCAAGGTTGGTCTTGAGGTTGGTTGCCCAAGTGCCCGCCCAGTAGGTGAACACGCCGAACTGCTCGTCGTAGAACTTATTGCGGCAGTCCTTGGTGGAGTTGGTCAGGGTGGTGGGGTCAATCCAGCCCTTGTCGTAGCCTTCCTTCAGGCGTGCCAGCGCAGCTTCCATTTCCGGCTGGGTGAAACCATCAACATACACGCCATCCTTGAGGATGAAAGACGGATACGCATCCTGATAGAATTCCGGCAGGTAGTTGGTGTAGGGCGCTTCGTTGCCGATGAAGCCGGCAGCGGACGTGCCGTAAGTGGTCTTGCCATCCACGCCCAGCTTAGAGAAGGCGTCGAGCATGGCAGCGTATTCTTCCCAATTGGTAGGCGCCTTGGTGATGCCAGCCTTGTCCATCCACGCCTTCTTGACGTAGGTGATGCAGCCGTTGCCGCGGGCAGGAGAGAAGCCGTAGAGGCGACCGTTAATCTTCAAGCCTTCGATAACGCTGTCGCCGGTGAAGCGGCCGGAGTTCTTCGTGTTGGAATTCTCCCACGCTTCGGTCATATCCCACAGCGCACCGTTCGCCGCGAAGTCGGAATAATAGGTAGAAGACATGATGAGCACGTCCGGCCACTGGTCGGGGTCAGCCATCGTCTGCTGCATGACGTCGTAGTAAGCGGAGTGGTCAGGCTGGTTGATGACGAGATCGATGCCCGTCAGTTTTTCCCAGCGCGCTTCAAAAGCGTCGCGACCATTCGCCTGATTGACCAGCGTGGTGTCAACCATGATGGTAATCTTTTCAGGCTTGGTTACTTCCTTTTCCTCTGCGGCAGCCGCCGTCATCGGAACGATCGCGCTCGTAGCCAGCAGCGCCAGAGAGGTCGCCATTGCGAGGAGCTTCTTCATCTTGGAACCCTTCCTTTCTTTTTGCATCGGCTTGCCCCGGCGTTGTCCGCCGTCGCCTTTGCGTTGATTGCATCATAGCATGAAAGCGCTTTCCGCGCAAGGCACAATTCTTTCCGTCGGGGTACATTTCTGGTGATTCAAGGGGTCAAAAATTGTACCCTTCCCCCGCAACCCCTTGAAAAATCCAAGTTTTCTGGTATAATAACAATGGAAAGTATCTTTGCGCTTTCTGCTGAAAAGCTGGTTGCCTCCCGAATTTTTGAGAGACGAGGGTGAATTTCTTGACCCGAAAGAAACCGTGGCAGACCCTTCGCGCGCGCCTTGGACGCGCCTCCGGGATTGCCTTTTCCTATACGATGTTCCTGTTTGTCTGCTTGGCGCTGCTTGTCATCATCGGCTTCACCTATGACAGCCGCGTCCGCGACAGCTACTGGCAGCAGCAGCGCAGCCACCTCACGCGCGTGTCCAGCGGCATGGAAAGCCAGCTGCAATTGATGAGCGACTACTCCCTGCAATTGCGCACGGACGCAACGCTCCTGCGCCTGTCGAACATGCACGACGAGACGGATGCAAACTACGTTCTCGCCGCCTACCGCATGATGCAGAACCTGACCATCCGGCAGTACGGGCTGATCAGCCTGCCCGTCATCCGCTCGACATTGTACTTGAAGGAATCCAACCATATCCTGACGTCAAGCGAGTCTGTTCCAGCGGAGTTGTACTACCGCCGCACACGCTCTTTCCGCGCCAGCGAGTACGAAAATTGGCTTGCGGCAATGGAAAGTGCGACCGTCAAACCGACGTTTGTTGATTACGGGCAGTTTTCCGGGCGCAGCGGCGAGTTGGCGGTCTTGATGGATATCAGCGGCGCACAGCTGCCGTCGATGCCCGTCGTCGTGGCATTTGAGCTGGACGGCAGTGCGCTCCGGGAATATCTGCTGCCCGAAAATATCGCGGATGCCGCCGTGTATGTGCTTTCTGCCGATGGTACGCCGCTTTTCAGCGTCGGCAATGCGGCTGCGCTGTCTCCCCTCACCTTCGATGCGAATCAAACGGCGTTCCAAGGCGATTACCGGATTCTTCGCCGCGTAAGCCCTTCCGGGCGGCAGTATCTGCTGCTGCTGCCGAACAGTCTGGCAAATCAGGCGACAGGGCAGTTTCTGCGCATCTATCTGCTGATTTTTCTCGCCGCGCTCGTGGTCGGCGCGCTGGTCATCATCCAGCTGATTCGCCGCGCCATGAAGCCGATTCGCCAGCTGACGACACAGCTTGGCGAGGCAGAGGATGCGAACGCGCAGCTGCAGCGCGAAATCGACGCGCAGCGCCCGGTCATCAATGCATCGTACCTGCGCAAGCTGTTGTCGGGACATGTCGCGTCGCAGGATGAGTTCCAATATATGATGGAATCGCTCGGGCTGACGGGCGACGTCCACCATTATGTGCTGTTCTGTGTCGCGAATCGGCAGGATTCTGAGGTTGCCGATCCGAAGGTGGAGTATGACACCATCACTGAAGCGCTGGGACGGCACCTGTCCGGCGCGTATCCGCTGTATTACTACGCGACGCTGGCGGGTGAATTTGTCGTGCTGGCAACATACGCCAACGATGACGCAGATTCCTTCGCGACACTCCAGCAGCATGTGGTTCAGCTGCACGACGAATTGGCGGATGCCGGGTTGTGGTTCTACGCGGGCGTGGGCAGCCGCTGCACGCAGCCGTCTCGGCTGTGGGAAAGCTACGAGCAGGCGCGCGCCGCCTCCCGTTACACCGCCAAGCACCATATCTTCCTCCCCTACGACTTCATCCGCAAAGACACGCAGAGCTGGTACTACCCCATCGAGATTTCGGCGAAGCTGCTGCACTTTATCACCACCGGCAACAAGGATCAGACGACGGACATGTTCGCGCTCATCCACCGCGAGAACGTCGAGGAGCGCAGCCTGCCCCTGCCGCTGCTGAACATGCTGCTTTCTGACCTGAAGAACACGCTGTTCAAGGCGCGCTTTCAGGTGCTTCCGCCGCAGTCGGAGGAGATGGCGGCGAAATTGAAGAAGCTGGATGAGCGCCTGTACAGCCCCTCCCCAACGTTCGCGCAATTGGAGGATGACGCGCTGTGCCTGTGCGAGTTCTTCGTCAAGGTGTCGTCGCCATCCACGCCGATTCCCGATGTTGAGCGCTATTTGCAGGAGAATTACACCGACCCCAGCCTGTGCCTGAGCAAAGTCGGCGATCGCTTCAACATCAGTGACACCTACTTGAGCCATATGTTCAAGGAGAAAACCGGGCAGAATTTCAGCGTCTATCTGGAGCGCCTGCGCATGAACGAGGCGGCGCGGCGGCTGACCAGCGGCGACTGCAACCTGACCGTCCTCTATGCCGACCTCGGCTACACCAACCCGACCAGCTTCCGCCGCGCGTTCAAGAAGTATTACGGCATGACGCCGAGCGAAATGCGCGATCAGCCACGGAGGCAGGAAGAAAAATCAGAATAGCAAAAAGGAGCATCTTTCGCGGATGCTCCCTTTTCTTATAGAATCTTTTCCATCCCGATTTTCTGTACGCGCAGCCCGATTTTCTCGTAGAACTTGCGCGCGTTTACGTTGTCCGCCCACACGTTCAGCGTCACGTTGTAATACCCCTGCTGGCGCGCAAAGTCCAGCACATATTCGTACAGGCGCGTGCCGATATGCCCGCCGCGCGCCCGCTCATCCACGCACAGGTCGTCGATGTAGAGCGTTTTGATGTCAGTCATGTTGTTGTCGTTCACGAACTGCTTGTGGATGCAGAACGCGTAGCCCACAACCGCGCCGCCGCGCTCCGCCACAAACACAGGCGTTTTGTCATCCGCCAAAATCGCCTTCAATTGCGCGTCGGTATACTTTTTCGCGCCCGCCTTGAACAAATCCGGACGCGCCTCGTGATGCACCTGATGCACCTGAAACAGCAGCCTGTCCAGCGCCGGAATATCGGCATCCACCGCCCGGCGAATCATCAATTCTTCCACATTATTCTTCCCTTGCAGTTATTGATTACTCAAACGGATAGCGTATTTTCCACGCGGCCCGCAGCGCATCCATCTGCCGCATGATTTCCAGCGTCTCCGCGTGCGGCATTTCGGCAGGTTCGAGCTGTCCGGCGGCAATATCGCGCAGACACGCCTCCACCTCATACTCGTAGCCCGTAATCTGCGCCGGCACAGGGCGAACCTCCCGCGGTGTTTCCCGCTGATTCTTGTCATACAGCGCGATTTCGTGCGGATTGTTGACGTTATCGACCGTCAGGAAGCCCTTCGTGCCGTAGACGATGCCGCGCCGGTCAGAATTGAAGGCAACGGACGCCATCAACTGCGCCATTTTGCCATCGCGGTAGAAATAAGTGATGTTCTCCGTACGGTCAACGCCCGTACCGAGCTTCTGCACGCTGCTTTCAACGCGCACAATGTCGTTACCGAACACCATCGACGCGAAATTCAGCGGATACACGCCCACGTCCAGCAGTGCGCCGCCCGCCAATTCCGGCTGGCTAATACGCTCCTTGTGCTCCACATCATACGCCAGATTGGCGGACAAGAACCGCGGCTCACCGATTTCGCCGGACGCGATGATGTCCGCAATCATCCCCCGCGCGGGCATATAGCGCGTCCAGATGGCTTCCGCGACGTACACACCCGCCGCTTCCGCTTCCCGCAGAACGTCTTCCGCCTGCTTCGCGTTCGCCGTAAACGATTTTTCGCACAGCACCGGCTTTCCCGCCGCAACGCACTGGCGAATCTGCTCCGCGTGATGACTGTGTGGCGTGGCGATATAAACCAACTCCACCAAGGGGTCGTTTAGCATCGCCGCATAGCTGCCGTACGCGTGCGGGATGCCATACGCCTTGGCGAACGCATCCGCCTTCTCCTGTGACCTCGATGCAACCGCGTACAGCGTGACGGGACGTCCCTGCGCCGCCATCCCGCAAATTGTGCGCGCCATCGACCCGGCGATATTGCCCGCCCCCAGAATCCCGATGTTCATGCTGTTTCCTCCCCTATGATTTGTTTCTATTGTAGCATTTTCAGCGGACAGCGTCAACGCACGCGGCAAAAGAATACAGCGGAAGTACGCCATTACAGCACGCAAAAAGGCACAGCCTTATGCTGTGCCTCTGTGATGAGCCCGGCGGGATTCGAACCCACGACCTTTTGATTCGTAGTCAAACACTCTATCCAGCTGAGCTACGGGCCCATGTGCGTGTCAGGAAGCAGCGAGCGGTTCACTGTAATGAGTGAGCCCGGCGGGATTCGAACCCACGACCTTTTGATTCGTAGTCAAACACTCTATCCAGCTGAGCTACGGGCCCACACGCTGTGCCGAAAGCGCTTTGTTTGGAAGCGTTTCCGTTCCTGACAGCTATATTATAATAACACTTTTTTTCGGCTTTGTCAACCCCATTTTTGCAATTTTTCACGAATTATTCGCTTCATTTTCCCTTTTCGGTGGAATTGCCTTCGGATAGACGCCTAAGAGCCGCAGTTCGCAGGTGTACGGGCGGGCTGCTTCCATGGCGCGCGACAGGTGCTCCGCATCCATGCGGCCCTCAAAATCCGCGGAAAAGAAATACTGGAACGGCGTTTCCGGCACGGGGCGGCTCTCGATGCGCGACATGTTCAGCCCGCTTTCCGCGAACGACGCCAGCACCCGCACCAGCGCGCCGACCTCGTTCTTGACCGTAAAGACGACGGTTGCCTTGCTCGGCGTTGCCAGCGGCGTTTCAGTGCGCGAGAGAATCAGGAAGCGTGTCGTATTGGCACTGCTGGTCTGTATGTTTTTCGCCAGCACAATCAGCCCGAAACTGCGCGCCGCCTCCTCGCTCGCAATCGCCGCATATGACAGGTCGCCTTGTGCCGCCACGTCCCGCGCGGAAATCGCCGTGTTTTCCGAGGGCATTATCTGCACGCCCTTCATTCCCTGCAGGAACACGTCGCACTGTGCAATCGCCTGTGGATGGCTCGCAATCCGCCGAATCCCCGCCAGTGTCGCCCCCGGCACGCCTAACAGGTTGTGGCGCACCGCCTTCATCGTCTCCCCGACAATATGCAGCGGCAGCTTTTCCAGCAGCGAATACGTCGGCAGCACCGCGCCCGCAAAGGAATTCTCCACCGGTAGCAGCGCATAATCCGCCAGCCCCTCGATGACCGCCTTCGCTGCCTCCGGGAAGGTCGGGAAGCCGGCACACTGCCCATTCGGGAACGCTTCCTGTGCCGCCGCGCCGGAGAAACTTCCACTCGTTCCTGGAAACGCAATCACTTCGACCCGTCCAGACACGCTGCTCGCTCCTTCCACAGTTCCATCATGCCAATCGCTGCCATTGCCTCCACTACCGGCACGGCGCGCGGCAAAATGCATGGGTCATGCCGCCCATGAATCTCCAAGTCCGCGTTTTCGCCCGTGCGCAGGGACACTGTCCGCTGTTTCTGGCCGATGGAGGGGGTCGGGCGCACGGCGCAGCGGAAAATCACCGGCATTCCGTTCGTGATGCCGCCGTTGATGCCGCCGGAATGGTTGCTTTCCGTCGTAACTTCGCCGTTTTCCATGCGGAACGGGTCGTTCGCTTGACTCCCCCGCATGGATGCAAAGCCGAAGCCCTCACCAAATTCAACGCCCTTGACTGCCGGAATCGCGAACAGCAAGTGGCTCAGCACACTCTCGACGCTATCAAAGAACGGCGCGCCCAGCCCTGCCGGAAGCCCCGTCACCATGCACTCCAGCACGCCGCCAACGGAATCCTGCTTATCCCGTGCCGCCAGCACCGTTTCTTCCATCTGTTGATTCAGCCCCGCCGTCAGCACGGGCAGGTGCATCCCCTTGAGGAACGCATAGTCCGCCGCCGCATCTGCCGCCAGAAACGACGCGTCCCGCACATCGCCCAATTGCTGGATGTGGCAGGCGATTTTTACGCCCTGATGCACCAGATACTGGCTGCACAGTGCGCCTGCCAGCACAATCCCCGCCGTCAACCGACCGGAGAAGCTGCCGCCGCCACGCCAATCCTCAAAGCCGAAGTAGCGCACATGCCCGGTGTAATCCGCATGACCCGGACGCACCAAATCCACGCCGTCGCCATAGTCCTTCGAGCGCTGATTCGTGTTGCGGATGATGGCGCAAATCGGCTGGCCTGTCGTCCGCCCGTTCAGCACACCTGACAAGAACTCCGGCGCATCCGGCTCCTTGCGTGCGGTCGTCATCAGGCTCTGCCCCGGCGCACGGCGCGCCATTTCCGCAAGAAGCTGCTCCATGTCAATCGTCATACCTGCCGGAAAGCCATCGAGCGTCACACCGAGCGCTTCGCCGTGACTCTGGCCAAAAATCGACAGCTTCAAATACTGCCCGAAAGCGCTGCTCATTCGCACTTTCCTCCCAGCATCTGATAAACTTTCAGGTACTCCGGCCACGATTTGTCAATCGCTTCAATGCCGTCCATCTCAATGGGCTGCTCGCACTTCGTCGCCGCAATGGATGCAAGCATGACCATGCGGTGGTCGCCGTAGTTCGGCAGCGTCACGCCGCCGCGCAGCTGCTTCACGCCGTGCAGCACAATGTCGTCGCCATCCGCCTGTGCGTCGCCGCCCAGCAGGTTCAGGATTTCCACCGTTGCCGCCAGCCGGTCGCACTCCTTCAGGCGCAGCCGCCCGCAGTGCGTCAGGCGCGACTCCCCTTCCGCAAGCTGCGCCGTCAGCGCCAGAATCGGCGCAATATCCGGGCAGTCGTGCATGTCCAGCGTCGCACCGTGCAGCTTGTCCGCCTTCACGCGGATGTGGTTGTCGCTCTCCTCCACCGTTGCGCCCAACGCCATCAGGTGGTGGAGAATCGCGCGGTCGCCCTGCGTCGTCACGGGCGACAGATGCGTGACGGTGATATCATGCCCCAGCGCACCCGCACAGCACAGCACAGCCGCCTGCGAATAGTCGCCGTTCAAGTGGCACGAGTGGCTTTTGTACTGCTGATGACCGGGAATCCGCCAGCTGAACGCGTTGCTTTCCTGCACCTCGATGCCGCTGGCGGCAATAGCCTCGATGGTCATGCGGATGTAGCTCTCACTTTCCACCGGCTGCTGCACCGTCAGCGTCGAATTGCCCGGCAGCAGCGGCAGCGCAAACAGCAGCCCCGACACAAACTGGCTGGACACGTCGCCCGGCAGCACATAGTCACCCGGTTCCATTTTGCCGCGCACGGTCAGTTCCGCCGCGCCATCCGCGCCCACGCCCATATACCAGCGCACCCCGCGCGGCACAAACAGGTCGCGGTACACGTCCATCGGGCGCGAGCCGAGCCGCCCATGCATCCGGAACACCGTGCCGCCCGCCACCGTCAGCGCAATCGGCACAAAAAAGCGCAGGGTCGATCCGCTTTCGCCGCAGTCCATCACGGGCATTTTCGCAATTTTCCCCTGCATTCCGCTGATGGTCAGGGTGTCGCCGTCGCGGTTGAAGGTGCTTCCAAGCGCACCGAGACAGCGCATCGTCGCCGCCATGTCCGCAGAATCCATAAAGCCGGTCAGCATCGTTTCACCTTGGGTCAGCCCTGCGCAAATCATGCGCCGATGCGCTTCGGATTTGGACGCCGGCGCGCTGACCGTGCCGATAAGATGCGCTGGGAAAAACGTTTTCTTCATTATAATAATAACTCCTTGTACTATTTCCAAATGAGAATGCGCCAAGATGCAAGCACATGGCGCAGGTGAATGCAGGAAATAGCATTCGTGTATTCCTTAATTATCATAGCACAAAGGCGGCAAAAAGTCATGTTTTAACGCGGCACTTTTATTCAAAGTACACAAAAAAAACACGGTCAGCGTAGAACTGACCGTGCGGATGGTCAATACGACTTGCCTTACTTGTCGTAATTCACGACGAGAGAGAAGTCGGGTGCCTTCAGGGACGCGCCGCCAATCAGACCGCCGTCGATTTCGGGCTGCGCCATCAAGCCCTTGACGTTCTTGGGATTCATCGAGCCACCGTACTGGATGCGCACCTTGTCAGCGCATTCCTGACCATACTTGCGGGCAACCGCCTTGCGGATGACGCCGATGGTCTCGTTTGCCTGCTCGTCGGTCGCGGTCAGACCGGTGCCAATCGCCCAAACGGGTTCGTAAGCGATAACGACATCCGCCACCTGCTCGGCGGTCAGACCGTTCAGCGCCATGATGGTCTGATAATCCACCAAGCCGTCGGTCGCGCCCGCTTCACGCACGTCCTTCATTTCGCCGACGCACAGGATGACCTTCAGCCCCGCCGCGACAGCCGCCAGCACGCGCTTGTTGACCGTCTGGTCGGTTTCGCCAAAGTACTGGCGGCGCTCGCTGTGGCCGATGATGACGTATTCCACGCCAGCAGCCACAAGCATCTCCGCGGACAGTTCGCCGGTGTACGCGCCGGACGCCGCCCAGTGCACGTTTTCCGCGCCCACATGGATGTTCGAGCCTTCCGCCGCCGCCTTGACCGCCGCGATGTCCACCGCCGGAACGCACACGACCACGTCGCAATTCGCGTCCTTCACGAGGGGCTTCAAGTCATTGACCAGCGCCGCCGCTTCCGCGGGGGTCTTATTCATCTTCCAGTTACCCGCAATAATCGCCTTACGCATTCCAATCACCTCATAATTAAAAGTACGACTGGGGCGTTGCCCCAGACCCCACAAGGGACTCTGTCCCTTGACCCTGCAAGGGGCAATTGCCCCTTGACCCCTTTTCGCGATTCAGTTGGTGACTTCTCCATACTGTGTCCGCGTGAAAGTTTGGGATTTTTGACAGGACAAAGCCGCCCCTGCGGTTGGCAGGGACGGTCTTGCCCATGAAAATTACTTCTCGTCGAGGCACGCAACGCCGGGCAGCGTCTTGCCTTCGAGGTATTCCAGCGAAGCGCCGCCGCCAGTGGAGATGTGGGTCATCTTGTCGCCCAGACCCATCTGTTCCACAGCCGCCGCAGAGTCGCCGCCGCCGATGATGGTCACCGCATCGGAATCCGCCATTGCCTGCGCAACCGCCAGCGTACCAGCCGCCAGCGTCGGGTTCTCGAACACGCCCATCGGGCCATTCCACACAACCGTCTTGGCGGACTTCACAGCCGCCGCGAACAGCTCACGGCTCTTCGGGCCAATATCGCAGCCTTCCATGTCCGCCGGAATGGCATCCGCATCGACGGTCACGGTGTCAACCGGCGCGTCAATCGGGTTCGGGAAGTCCTTGATGCACACGGTGTCAACCGGCAGCAGGAGCTGGACGCCCTTTTCCGCAGCCTTCGCCATCATGTCCTTGCAGTAATCAATTTTGGTTTCGTCCAGCAGGGACTTGCCGATTTCATAGCCCTTCGCCTTCAGGAAGGTGAACGCCATGCCGCCGCCGATAATCAGCGTATCAACCTTTTCCAGCAGGTTGTTGATGACATTCAGCTTGTCCTCAATCTTCGCGCCGCCCAGCACCGCGACGAACGGACGATCCGCATTTTCCAGCGCCTTGCCCATCACGGCGAGTTCCTTGCCAATCAGATAGCCTGCCACGCACGGGGACAGGAACTTCGTCACGCCCTCGGTGGAGCAGTGTGCGCGGTGGCAGGAGCCGAACGCGTCATCCACATAGCAGTCCGCCAGGGAAGCCAGTTCCTTGGAGAATTCCTCGACGTTCTTGGTTTCTTCCTTGCGGAAGCGGGTGTTCTGCAGCAGCACGACGTCGCCGTCCTTCATCGCCGCCACAGCAGCCTTGGCGTTGTCGCCAACCACCGTGTCGTCATTGGCGAACACGACGGGCTGACCCAGCAGTTCGCTCAGGCGAACCGCCACGGGTGCCAGAGAGAACTTCTCTTCCGGGCCGTTCTTCGGCTTGCCCAGATGGCTGCACAGGATGACCTTGCCGCCGTCAGCGATCAGCTTCTTGATGGTAGGAAGCGCGGCCACGATGCGCTTGTCGTTGGTGATCTTGCCGTCCTTCATGGGGACGTTGAAGTCACAGCGAACCAGCACCTTCTTGCCAGAAACCTTGATGTCGTCAATCGTTTTCTTAGCCATTGTTGATGCACACTCCTTCAAGATTGCTCTTTTGGTTGCTTGTATTTGAAACGTCATTCACGCTTCGGTGACTGACGAACAACCCGTATTTGTTTTGAGGATGGCAAGCATCTGCTTTGCCGCACCCTCATCCGTCACCAGCAGCGTATGCGAATCATGCCGCAGGACGGAGATGATGGCTGCCGCCTTCTTTGCGCCCGCCGCAACCGCAATCATGCGGCAGTCTGGCGTCAGGCGCGCCAAATCGACGCACACGCCGGATGATTTCAGCAGGCACTGCCCACCCCGGTCGTAATACGCGCCGAAGGACTCCCCGACCGCGCCCTTCTTCATCAGCAGGCGCACCTGCTCCACGGGCAGGCGACTCATCGTCTCCTGCGCGCAGCCGATGCCGTGCAGGATAATGTCCGCACGCTGGATGCGCTCCATCGTCTCGCGGATTTCAGGCAGCCGCAGCATTTCCTGCTTCGCCTGCTCGTCCATGTGGTCTGGCAGATGCAGCAGCCGATGATGTCCGCCGAGCCGCTGGGCGATTTCCGCCGCCAGCGTGTTCGCCTGCGTTTCCATTTCACGCCCGAAGCCGCCCTGTGCAGGAACGACCATGACGTTCATGGGAGCGCTGCTCTGCATGGCGTGTGCCGTCGCCGCGATGGTCGAACCGCCCGTAACTGCCAGCGTCGACCCGGAATGCAGCAATTGCCGCACGCCCTGCGCCGCCAGCCGCCCCACGTCGGACAGTACACGCACATCCGCATCAGCATCCCCCGGCGCAACGAAAACTGTTTTCACCGGGAGAACCTGCATCAGCGCCGTTTCCAGCGCAGTCAGGCCCTGCGTCTGCCGGGCGAAGCTGCGGGCACTTTCCAGCCAGCAGGACGCATTCGGCGTCGGATTCATCCCGGCTTTGTCCAGCGTAATCAGGCCAGCGTCGCGGAGCTTCTCCACGTCCGCGCGCACTTCCCGCTCCGCCAGATTCAGCCGGAGCGCCAATTGCCGCCGCCCAACCGGGGCTGATTCCGCAATCGCCGTCAGCACCATGGCACGGCGCGCCATTGCTTCCGCCATCTCCGGCGCAATCGCCTGCATCAGCGCCACAAAATCCTCCGCCATGCCATTCCGCCCCTTCCGGCTCGTCAGAAAATCCCCAATGTCTATCATACCACGTTCGGCACGAAATGGCAAGATTGTTTTTCCGCTTCCGCATACACTCTTCTTGCAAAGGAGGAGATTTGTATGTGGATTTTGCTTCCCGCTTTCGTTTTGACGCTGCTGCTCTGCCGCTGCTATCGCCCCGGCACTTGGGGCGCGCGGCTGCTGAACTGCTGGACGTTTGGCACAGTGCTGTTGATGGCGTGGAATCTGCTGCCCTTGCCGCACGTCGGCATCAATCCGATTTCATCGTTGTTGACAGGCGCGCTGGGCATTTCAGGGCTGCCCCTGACGGTGTTTCTGAATATGGTGCCGTAATCAGCAGCAGACGATTTCGATGCCCGCCATGGCTTCATCAATCAGCCCGTCGACGTCGAGCTTGCTCTCGCCTTCAAGAATTTTCTCCATCTTCGGGTGCGTCGCGGGATGGCGCGGTGTGAAGACCGTGCAGCAGTCCTCGTAGGGCAGGCTGGACGTCTCGAATGTGCCGATTTTTTCACTCACGGCGATAATTTCTTCCTTGTCAAAGCCAATCAGCGGGCGGAAAACAGGCATATCCACCACCATATCGGTCGTACCGAGCGCCGTCATCGTCTGACTGGCGACCTGCCCGACCGATTCGCCGGTAATCAGCGCCTCGCTGTTCTCTTGACGCGCCACCTTTTCGGCAATGCGCATCATGAAGCGGCGCATGATGAGCGTCGTGTACTCTTCGGGGCACTTTTCGTGGATTTCCATCTGGATTTTGGTGAACGGCACGATGTGGACGCGGATGCCGCAGCAGCTTTCGGACAAAATGCGCGCCAAATCCAGCACCTTTTCCTTCGCGCGGTCAGACGTGTATGGATAAGAGTGGAAATGCACCGCGTTGATATGCACGCCGCGCTTAGCGATCATCCAGCCTGCGACCGGGCTGTCAATGCCGCCGGAAAGCAGCAGCGTCGCGCGGCCGTTCGTGCCGACGGGCATACCGCCGACCGCCGGAATCACCTTCACATACAAGTACGCCATGTCGCGAATTTCCACGTTCATGGTGTGCTGGGGCTTCTTCACATCCACGGACAGGTTCTTGTTCGCCGTCAGGATGCGGTGTCCCATTTCGATGTTGATGGCGGGCGAATCCATGAAGTAGTTCTTGTCCGAGCGGCGCGCCGTCACGCGGAACGTGCCGGACAAATCCGCCATCATGGCAACCGCCTGATTGCAGAGGGCATCAAAATCGTCTTTGGGCATTTCGACCGCCGGGCAGACGCTGTGCACGCCGAACACCTTTGTCACGCGGCGGATGCACTCATCCAAATCGTCAAAATCCGACACGAGAATGCGTCCGTCGTGCAGCAGCACCGTCGCGCTGAGGTCTTTGACGGCGTACTTGATGCGCTTGACCAGCGCGCGCATAAAAAGCGGGCGATTCTGCCCCTTCAGGAAAATCTCGCCATAACGGACAAGCAGCAAATTGCGCACAGGAATTTCTCTCCTTAATATGTAGATATTATCGTCTGACGTAGGCTTTCAGCAGGTCATAGTGCTTCTTGACGCACTGCGCGACATCATCCATTTCCGCCTCGGTATTGTCCGGGCAGAGACTGAACCGCAGCGTGCAGTCCGCTTCCGCCGGGGACAAGCCCATCGCCGTCAGCACGCCGGACACCTTCTGTTTATGCGCAGCGCACGCCGAACCCGCACTGACATAGATGCCGTCGCCTTCCAGCGCGAACAGCATTGTCTGGCTCCGCACAGGCGACAGGCTGACGCTCAAAATGTGCGGCGCGCAGAGCGGGTCATCCAGTGCGGGGCCGTTGCGCTTTGCCGTGGGAATCGCCTCCTGCAAGTCCGCCAGCAGGCGGGTTTTCAGCGCCATCATCTTCTCTGCCGCGCCCTGCGGATAAGTGCGAACCGCCTCGCCCAGCCCGATGATACCGGGGACGTTTTCCGTGCCGGAGCGCAGGTTGTCCTCCTGCCCGCCGCCGAAGACGATGGGCGACAGCTTGTGGTCTTTGCGGAAAATCAAGCCGCCGATGCCCTTGCTGGCATGAATCTTATGCCCGGAAAAGGCGTAGGACTGGATTTTGAGCGCATTAAAATTGAGCGGCACACGCAGAAAGCCCTGCACGCCGTCCACATGAATGGCGGCATTCGGCGCAAAGCGGTCGCGCAGCGCGGCGACTTCCGCAATGGGCTGCACCGCGCCGACCTCGTTGTTGACCTGCATGAGCGTAATCAGGTGGACATCCTCGCCCAGCAAGCCTTCCAGCGCGGGCAAATCCACCACGCCGCGGCGATCGACTGGAATCGGCACAACCTTGTGCCCCATGCGTTCGGCTTCTTGTGCGCAGTTCAGCACCGCAGGATGCTCCACGGACAGCATCAGCACCCGCCCCGGCTTATGCTTCGTGCGCAAATGCCCCAGAATGGCGATATTGTCCGCCTCCGTGCCGCCAGAGGTGAACACCATGCGCTGGTTCGCCGCGCCTGCCGCTTTCAGGCAGATTTCACGCGCATTCTCGACGGCTTTCTCCGCATCCATGGCCGGGCGGTACAGCGCCGACGGGTTGTACCAGCCATTTTCCAGCGCGTCCATCATCGCGGCAATCACCGTGGCGGAGGGCTTCGTCGTCGCGCTGTTATCCAGATAGATGGTTTTCACGGTCAATTCTCCTGATACGCGCCGAAGGGCAGATAGTGGCGGATGTTATCCACCATGGCTTTGCTCGGCTCAAACACAATCAGGGACTTCTTGCCGTCCTTGGAGAAGGCGAAATAGTACAGTTCCGCGTCGCGATTGAGGAACCAGCGCAGCTGCTTCACGCCCGGCGCGGACACATGCCGATGGAAACTGCCGCTGGCAACCTTGCCGAACGCATCCACCTTTGCCACGTTCAGGCTGCCCAGCGCCTTGCGCTTGCGGTTGTTGAACACCTGTGCGAAATCCATCGAGCCGTTGGTGAACGTGTAGTCGTACTCCGTGCGCAGGCGGTCATGGAAGAAGAAAATGTACACCGCAATACCCGTGAACACCAGCGTCATCACCAGCATCGAGATGCTGAAGCTGTAAAACATGACATTCAGGTACATGAACGCCAGAATCGCAGACACAATCATCACGACCCACGACGCGTAGTACAGTACCTCTTCCGCCGCGCGGTGGTGTTTGCTTACAGATTCCTCCAGAAAACGATCCATTTGCGTAAATCCTCCTCAAATCACATAAACAGCAGGAACAGCCCTGCCGTCAGAAGCCCCACAATCACGCCGCCGATGACCTCGACATGCGTGTGACCGACCAATTCCTTCAGTTCCTCATCCGTGATGCTTTCGCCATTGACGAACATCTTCTGCACGATTTCGTTGATGATAACCGCCTGTTTGCCCGTCTCGCGGCGGACGCCCGTCGCATCGTACATGACAATCGCCGCCATCGTGAAAGACAGGGCGAAAATCGCGCTGTCGAAGCCCTGCGTCGCGCCAATCATCAGCGTCAGGGAGACGACGAACGCCGTATGGCTCGACGGCATTCCCCCGCTGCCGAAAAAGCGGTGCCAGTCCCATTTCTTTTCGACCAGATAGTACGTCGGAATTTTGAGCGCCTGCGCCACGAACCACGCCGTGATGCAGCACAGCAGCACCTGATTGCTGAAAAGCCCCAGAATGTTGTGTAGTTCCATTTATTTCCGCTTCCCTTTTGATGAATGATAAATCAATCCGGCGCAAGCGCACGAATCCTATCTCTTATTGTACTCTGTTCAGGGTACTTTGTGCAAGGGTTTGCAAAAATTTCATATCTCCGCCGATTTTCGCTGCCGCATCCACCGCCAAGGCCGTTTCCCGTGCCGCGTCCTCGCGCGTGCCCTCAATGCCGCGAATGGCAATCCACGTCAGCTTCTCTTCCGCGACGTCCTTGCCGATGCTCTTGCCCAGCGCTTCCTCCGTACCAATGACATCCAGCAGGTCGTCCACCATCTGGAACGCCATGCCGAGGTGCTGCCCGTACTCGCAGCCATATTGCACCTGATCCTGCGTCGCGCCCGCCAGCAGCAGGCCCGCCTCCACGGGGGCAGTCAGCAGATCCGCCGTTTTGTGCAGGTGGATGTAGCGCACCTTGTCCGCCGTCGGCTTCGTGCCCTCGCCGGTTACGTCCATCGTCTGCCCAGCGACCATGCCCGTTACGCCCGCGTGACGCGCAATCGCTTCCATCGCCAGCACGCCAGAGCAATCCCCCGCCTTCGCCAGCTTCGCAGCCTGACGCGCCATCAGTTCCATTGCCGCCGACAGCAGCCCGTCGCCCGCCAGAATCGCCACGTCCTCACCGAACTTGCGGTGATTCGTCAACTGACCGCGCCGCAGGTCATCGTTGTCCATCGCAGGCAGGTCGTCGTGAATCAGGCTGTATGTGTGAATCATTTCCAGCGCACAGGCAAACGGCAGCGCCTTTCCCGTATCACCGCCGATGGCTTCGCATGATGCCAGCAGCAGCACTGCGCGAAGCCGCTTGCCGCCAGCCAGCAGAGAATACTCCATCGCCTTCAGCAGAATATCCGGGATTTCGCCCAGCGACCGCAGCTGCCCCGAAAGCGCCTCTTCGACCTGCTTGCGGTATTCCGCGTATGTCTTCATTGCTGTTCCTCCATCGGCAGCTCGACGTCCTCGCCGCTTTGCTGCCGCAGTACCGTCAAGCGCTGCTGTGCCGCCGTCAGCTCCTTTTCGAGGGCGTTCAGCGCATTCAGCCCCGCTTCGTACTGCTGCATGGCTTCCTCTAAGGGCATTTCGCCGCTCTCCATCTTCGCAATCAGCGCTTCCACCTGTTGAAGCCGTTCTTCAAACGTCAGCTTCTTTTTCGCTGCCATAAGCACCCTCCTTATTGGGCTGCATGACCCGCATTTCGCCATCCCGGAAACGAATCGTCATCTGCGGATGCGTCCGCGCCGCCGCCCGGTCAGGCAGCACCCTGCCGCCGTCCAGCACCAGCGCATAGCCGCGCTCCAGCACCTTCTCCGGGTTCAGCGCCTGCAAATGCAGCTTCTGCCGATGCAGCCGCTCCGTTTTCCGCTGCAAATTCTGCTCCGCCGCGCTGTCCAGCCGAATCCGCGCCATCCCCAATCGCGGGGTCAGCGCCGAAATCCGCTGCGACATTTGATGCTCCAGCCGCATTTTTGCGCCGCCGAGCCGCTTCTCCAGCGCCGTCAAGCGCTGGTTCGGGTCGCACGCCGCCAGCCGCTTTTCCAGTGTCATCAGCGCCAGACGCGTTTCCTGCAAGTGCTGCGAAAGCGCCGTCTGCAAGTGCTGCCGCATTCCATCCAGCCCCGCGAGAATCTCCCGCAAGTCCGGTACCGCCATTTCCGCCGCGTTTGACGGTGTGGCGGCGCGCCTGTCCGCCACAAAATCCGCAATCGTGAAGTCGGTTTCATGCCCAACCGCGCTGATAACGGGAATCGGGCAGTCATAAATCGCGCGCGCCACAATTTCCTCGTTGAACGCCCACAAATCCTCCATCGAGCCGCCGCCGCGCCCGACGATGACGACCTCGACCTCCGGGATTTTCGCCGCGCGCCGAATGCCCTGCGCGATGCTCTCCGCCGCCCCTGCGCCCTGCACCTGAACCGGCACCAGCACCAGCGGCACGCCGGGGTCACGCGCCCGCGACACCATGCAGATATCGTGCAGCACCGCGCCTGTTTCCGACGTGACGACCGCGATTTTCTTCGGGCGATACGGCAAGCGCCGCTTGTGCTCCTCGTCGAACAGCCCCTCCGTCGCCAAACGGTTTTTCAGCGCCTCGAACTGCTGATACAGCGTGCCGATGCCATCCGGACGCATACTGTCGCAGGTAATTTGGTAGCTGCCGCCCTCGCTGTACAGCCCGACCTGCCCGCTGACAATGACGGACATGCCGTCCATCGGGCGAATCGACATGCGCATCGCGTTCTGCCGGAACATGACCGCCGCGATTCGGCATCGCTCGTCCTTGAGCGTAAAGTACCAATGCCCGGACGAATGACGCTTGAAGTTGCTGATTTCCCCGCGCAAACGGACTTTGCGAAGCGCCGGCTCGTTTTGCAGCAGCTGCCGGACGTACTCGTTGACCTCGCTGACCTCCAGAACCCACTCCGACATGGCGCGTTCACTTCCTGTTTTATGGGAATTTAGAGTTATTAGTCATCAATGGCGTAGTAGTATCCGCGCCAGTAAGAATCGGAAAACTGCATTGCGCCAAATGCGTTTCCTTGTTCATCGAGGAACGTCAAGCTTATCTGTTTTAAATTGTTCTTTGTGGCAAGCTCGCGGCAGTCGATGATATAACGGTCTGGAATTTCCACCCAGTCAGCATCTTTACCCTTATATCCAGCAGCAAACTTATCGCAGTATGCACCAGACAGCGCAATAAAGAATCCGTTGTTGTCCGGGTTTTGAGACGCCATGCAAGTAATGCCCAGCACGGAAACATCCTTTGTTGCGAAGAGGTCGAGAATTGACTGAACAGCGGAAGCATCTGCTTTTTCGTTTGCAACGTAGAATTTGATTTCGTTTGTCGAAACAAATTCGTCGTTCACGCGATGCACCGTTCCGCCTTTGGTGCTAATGCACAAGTATTCGCAGACCGGGTATTCAAGGGAGTAATTCGCCGTTCCAAGCGAAAGCGTCATGTAGTATTCTTCGGGCGCTTCGAGAGCGTCCTCGACAAGATTGTTGACGGACGTGAACAGCTTTTCCAGCTGTTCAGCCATAGCTTGGTAATCTTCCGGGCGGTCGATGATTAGGGATTCCAGCAGCGGGTAATGCCCGTGGATGATAAAGTGCTTGTTCTCGGTGTCGAATGTCACAAGGTACTCTTCGCCATCGCCTTTATCTGCCGGGTAGAACTCATTGATAAAGTGCAGGGCAAGCACTTCACCGTCGGTGAGGTCGCTTTTCTCGGTCGCAAGGGCGGGGGCAATGGAGAGGGTAAGGCAGCAAAGGACGAGCAGGACGGAAATAATCTTCTTCATGGCAATCTCCTTTCGCGGTCAATCGTCAATGGCGAAATACGAGCCGCTACTCGAAGAATGACGGAAGTCGAAACGTCCGAACGCCTTGCCATCAAAATTACAAAACAAGATGGAAATAAATCCGATGTCAAGTTGCTTTGCAATTTCCCGCGCATCTTGAAGGTAAACATACGGGACGTTCACAAAGTTTTGCGACTTTCCGGCGTAATTCTTCTCGAAGGCGTCGCAGTATTCGCCAGAAATTTTGATGATATACCCGATGTTCTGCTTATCTTCGCCGGGCAGATACTCAACCACGCTAAATTCCGCGCCTTTTTCGGCATAAAAGTCGAGCAAGGCGTGAACGTCGTCCGGGTCTGAATCCTCGTAGGCGACATAAAAGGCGACCTGCGGAGTGGTGACAAATTCGTCATTTACACGATGCACAGTCCCGCCCTTGGAGCTAAAACAGAGGTATTTCCCCGTCGAGGATTCGAGCGAAAGCCTTGATAGTCCAAAAGAAAGCGTCATGTAGTATGCGTCAGGCTCTTCAAGGCAAACCCTGATGAGGTCGTCGATGGAAGCAAAGAGCGTTTCCAGCTTGTCAACCATCTGCTGGTAATTCTCTGGGTCGTCTGCGATTAAGGATTCCAGCAGTGGATAATGTCCGCGAACGATGAAGTGTTTGTTCGCAGCGTCGAACGTCACGAAATACGCTTCGCCATCGCCCTTGTCCTCTGCGTAGAACTCCTTGATGAAGTGCATTGCGAGCAGTTCGCCGCCTGTCATCGTCGTTTCATCCGCCAGCACCGGAATGTAATACAGCAAACAGCAGACAATCAGCAGAGTAGAAACAAACTTCTTCACATTGAGTCCCCCTTGTAATGTGTCGAGTTTAAGGTAGCGTATCGTATAAGAGTACAAGCAAGGATAACATACTCGCAGGTTTAATCGACTTTAACGTGCCGTCTGCTTCTCCGCCGCTTCCACCGTGTTTTCCAGCAGCTCGACAATCGTCATTTTGCCCACGCCGCCGGGGACGGGCGTGATGTAGCCCGCAACATCCGCCACATCAGGCATCACGTCGCCAACAACCTTGCCGTTCACGCGGTTGATACCCACATCAATGACGACCGCACCGGGCTTGACCATGCTCTTGGTGATGAACCCCGGCTTGCCGACCGCCGCGACGAGAATATCCGCATTGCGCGTGTGCTGGGCGAGGTTCACCGTGTGGCTGTGGCAGATGGTGACGGTACAGTTCGCTTGCAGCAGCATCATCGCCATCGGCTTGCCGACGATGTTGCTCCGCCCGACGACGACCGCTTCTTTGCCGTCAAGGTCAATCCCCGTGCGGCGAATCATCTCCATTGCGCCCTTGGGCGTGCACGCAACCACGCCCGGCTGTCCGCTCATCATCCGCCCCGCGTTGAGCAGGTGGAAGCCGTCCACATCCTTTTCCGGCGCGATAACCGCCAGCGCTGCCGCCTCATCGAGGTGTTTCGGCAGGGGAAGCTGCACCAGAATGCCGTGGATGGTGTCGTCCGCATTCAGACGAGCTATCAGCTTCTCCAGTTCGTCCTGCGTTGTCGCTTCGGGCAGGTTGATGGTCACGGAGTGAATGCCGACCTGATCACACCCGACGCTCTTGTTGCGCACATAAATCTGGCTGGCGGGGTCTGCGCCGACGAGAATCACCGCCAATCCCGGCGTGACGCCATTTTCACGCAGGCGCGCCACCCGCTGTGCAATTGCTCCGCGAAGCTCCGCTGAAATCGCCTTACCGTCCAGTATCTGTGCTGCCATATTCTATCTCCTTCAGCGTTTGCTGTTCGCGCCATTTTCTTGCGCCAATGAGCGCCACGCCGACCGCGTTGTCCCCGGAATACTCCGGGCGGCCGAAATGCACGCGCAAATCCGGCTGACGCTTGGCAGTCCGCTGCGTCACCAGCTCCCGAAAGAGCCGCGAGGACGCAACACCGCCCGCAATCAGCACCTGACGAATGCCCGTCTGCTGGGATGCCGCCGTTACCATGCGCGAAACTGTCCGCGCCAGCAGGTCGTATACCTCGCGGGCAATGTCCTCCTTGGGCATCGTCCCCTGCACAATCCAGCGCTGCACCTGCGTTTCCGCGCCGGACAAGTGGCAGTACAGCCCGCCATCCGCCATAGCGACCGGCAGCAGCGCTTTCGCCATGCCGCGCACCGCCAGCTCCTCCAAATGCGGTCCCGCCGGAAACGGCAGCCCCAGCGCCACGCCCGTGCGGTCAACCACCTGCCCTGCATGGAGGTCAAGCGTCCCGCCAAGCAGCGTCAGGCGGTCATCCACCAGCGACAGCACCTCGGTCGTGCCGCCAGAAAGGTGCACTGCCAGCAAATCGCCCGCCGCCACGCCGCTATCCACCTTCGCGGCTTCCACATGCCCGCGCTGGTGCGTCGTAGCAAAACAGGGAACGCGAAGCAGAGCCGCCAGACTGCGGCCCTGTGCGTCCCCTGCTTGAAACACGGGCATATACGACGCTTCCTCATCCCGTGGACGGCGGGAAGCGCACACCGCGACGATTTCGCAATCCGTCAAATACGCCGACAATTCCTCAATCAGCCCCGGCAGCTGACGGACATGCGTGAACACCGCCTCCGACTGCCGCAGCCCGCGCTGTCCCTGTGGAACAGGCAGCAACTTGCGGCAGCTCGCAATCACATTGCCCTCCGCGGTTACGGCAGCAGCGGACGTGGTGTAGCAGCTTGTGTCAAGCCCGACAACGACGCGCTTCACGGGTTTTCCGCCTGCTTTCTGCGCAGAATCGTACCCAGTACGCCGTTGACGAAGCGGCCGCTCGTCGGCTCGGAGAAGCGGTTGGCGAGGTTGACTGCCTCATTGATGGCGACAGGGCCGGGGATTTTCTTCTCGTAGAGAATTTCCCACGCCGCCATGCGCAGGATGGTCAAATCCACATGCGGCATCCGGCTGATTTCCCAGCGCGGACTGGCAGCCTGAATCGCTTCATCCAGCTCGTCGAGGTGCGCCAAGACGCCGTCGAGCACCTCGGTGATGTACGCTCGGTCGGATTCGCTCGGCTCGTTCTCTGAAATGCTGTCCACGCCGGGAAGTCCTTCCTTCCGCAGCGCCTCATACACCATTTGCAGCGTCTCTTCGCCGCCTTCCCCGCCCGCCATATGTTCAAAAATCATCTGCATGACCGCCGCACGCGCAGTCGTCCGTGCCATATTGTTTTTCTCTCCTATTCCACACTAAAAATGCGTATTGTTGTTATTCTGCTGATTTTTCGCCGTCGTCTGCCGCGTCCACCGTTTCCTCGGCGGATTCTTCTGCCGCAGCTGCTTCTTCCGCCGATGCTTCCGTTTCCTCCGGGGCATCCTCGGCAGCCTCGACTTCGTCCGCTTCGGGCGCTTCCGTCACCTCCGGCGGCGCGGGCACAAACGCGGGCTGCTCCGGCGTGCCGAACAGGCGCTGATGCAGCGGACGTTCGTCGTCCTCGTCATCCTCCGGGGAAATGAACGTGTCCGGCACTTTCGGCTTCTGCTCCGGCTCGGTCGCGGGAATCGCGACGGGCTGTGCCGGGAGCGTGACCATCGGCTGTTCCGCCGTTTCCTCCGCCGACGGCAGAGGCGTCACGTCCTGCACCTCGTAGGTGGACGCAACCGGAATGCTTGCGTCGTTCTCCACCATCACGCGGATTTTGTACACATCCACGCCCGTGCACGCCGTCACATACTGCTTAATCTGCTTTTGCAGCGCCCCGACGGACAGCGGGATATTCACACCCGCCGCCTGAATAATGTGCAAGCCAATCGCAATGCCGTCACGGCACTCTTCGACCGTGATGTCCGCCTTGGCAATCGCCTCATGCTTGTCAATGCAGGTGCGAATCAGCCCCTCGATAGCGCGAATTGACACCCCGATGGAGCCATTCTCATTCTTCTGCATCACATAGCCGCGCTGGCTCGCCGTGCGGTGCGGGAACACGCGCCACAGGCACATAAGCGCCAGCACCAATGCCAGCACCGCCACGGCGATACACGCTATGCCGCCCCATACGCCGCTTCCTTGCAGCCACGCCGTCAGTCGGAGCATCTGCCACTGTTCACCCTGCACGGCTTCCACGCCGATCAGCGCTGTTCCAGCCGCCAGCGCCAGCAGCACTAAAAAGGACAGCATCATCACCACAATATCGCTCACACGACGCTTCATTCCCGGTTCGCTCCTTTCGTTTCCTTCGCTTGCCGTTTTCGCCTTTACATAGCAACTTCAAAACCGGCAAGGCAAACACCCTGCCGGCAGTATGAAGGCATCAGTTCTCTTTGCCTTCTTCTTCAGGCACTTCCTCGGAATTTTCTGCCGCTTTTTCCTCGCTCTCAGGGGCTTCCACCAGCGGCGTTTCCTTCTTGTCCTCTGCCAGCGCCTTCTTTGCACCGGCGTTCAGCGCGTTGTTCTCTTTTTCAAAGCTAACGCCCTGCACATGCACATCCACGCGCACCACATGCAGGTTCGTCATCGTCTCAATCGCCTTGCGGACGCTTTCCTGCGCGTCATACGCCGCCTTCTGGATGGGCGTGCCGTACTCCATGATGACATACAGATCCACGCTGGCTTCCTCGGTGCCGATTTCCACCTTCACGCCCTTGGTCACGGCGCGGTTCTTGCCCAGCAGATTGCCGGATACATTGCACATACCCGCAATGCCCTCCACCTCGCTGGCGGCGACGCCCGCAATAATCGCGACCACTTCATTGGCGTAGGTGATGCTGCTCCCCTGCTCGGTATCCACATCGACATTCACGGGCAGATTATCCTTCTTCAGCGCCATAACGAAATGCACCTCCTAATTTCAATCCAAACTCCTGCGCACAAAAAGCACATGATTTCGCGCAGGAAATGGCAAAACGCAGTCTACCGACTTTGTTTCATCCCATTATACCATAGTTTTGCCGGATTGACAAGCGTTCAATCCGGGTTTCTTCCCGTTCGGCAGAAAAAAGGCGGACGAGGATTGTTTCCTCATCCGCGTGCGGATTATTCTTCGACTTTCGTGCAGGCGATATGCAGTTCATCCAGCTGCTTCTGATCCACCTTGCCGGGTGCGCCCATCATCACGTCCTGCGCGTTCTTGTTCATCGGGAACGGGATGACTTCGCGAATCGTCTCCGCGCCCGCCAGCAGCATCACCATGCGGTCAACACCGGGAGCAATGCCCGCGTGCGGCGGCGCGCCGTAGCAGAAGGCGTTGTACATCGCCGGGAACTTCGCCTTCACGTCCTCTTCGCCCAGCCGGACGAGCTTGAACGCTTCAATCATGATTTCCGGGTCGTGGTTGCGGACAGCGCCGGAGGACAGTTCCACGCCGTTGCAGACCAAGTCGTACTGGTACGCCGTGATGGTCAGCGGGTCAACCTCGCCCGCCGCCGCCTTTTGCAGAATCTCCAGACCGCCGTTAGGCATGGAGAAGGGGTTATGGCAGAATTCGAGTTCGCCGGATTCCTCGCCGATTTCGTACATCGGGAAATCGACAATCCAGCAGAATTCGTACTTTTCGCGGTCGATATGCACCGGGCAGAGATCAGCGACCAGACGGCGCAGCACGCCCGCGGTCTTTTGCGCTGCCAGCTTCTTGCCGCAGGTCAGGCCAACGAACGTGTTCGGCTTCAGACCCAGCTTTTCGACCAGTTCATCCTTCTGCTCCTTGACGAACTTCGCAATACCGCCGGCGATTTCGCCCTTCTCATCCAGCTTGAACCAGTAGACCTTATTCGCCGTCACGACCTCGACATCCGCGCAGAGCTTGTCAATCTGCTTGCGAGTCGCGGTCATGTCGCTGACGACAACCGCCTTGACGGTGTTACCCTCGAAGGGCTGGAAGCCGCAGCCGCCGATGAGGTCGGTCACATCCTGCACTTCCAGATCAATGCGCAGGTCGGGCTTGTCCGAGCCGTAGCGCTCCATCGCGTCGTTGTAGGCAATGCGCTTGAAGGGCGCGCTGGACGCGGTGTTGTATGTGCCGTACTTGGCGAAAATGGGCGGCAGCACGTCTTCAAGGACGCTGAACACGTCCTCCTGCGTCGCGAACGCCATTTCCATATCCAGCTGATAGAACTCGCCCGGGCTGCGGTCGCCGCGCGCGTCTTCGTCGCGGAAGCAGGGGGCAATCTGGAAGTAGCGGTCGAAGCCGGAGGTCATCAGCAGCTGCTTGAACTGCTGGGGCGCCTGCGGCAGGGCGTAGAACATGCCCGGATGCTTACGCGCCGGAACGAGGTAATCGCGCGCGCCCTCAGGAGACGAAGCCGTCAGGATAGGCGTGGTGATTTCAAGGAAGCCGTGCTCGTTCATCGCCTGGCGCAGGGCGGTGACGACGTTGCAGCGCATGACGATGTTCTTCTTCACATCGGGGTTGCGCAGGTCGAGATAGCGGTACTTCAGGCGGATGCTCTCGTCCGCCTCGCGGGAGCGGTTGATCTGGAACGGCAGCTCATTGTAGCGGCAGCGCCCCAGCACGTCGATTTTCTCCGGCTCGACTTCAATGTCGCCCGTGGGAATTTTCGGATTCTTGTTGTCGCGCTCGCGCACGATGCCGGTCACGGAGATGACGCTCTCCTTGTTGAGGCTGCGGATGATTTTCATCTGCTCCTCGTCGTCAATAACGACCTGCGTCGTGCCATAGAAATCGCGCAGGATGACGAACGCGAGGTTCGCGCTGACGATGCGCACGCTATCCATCCAGCCGGACAGCTGCACGCGCTTACCCGCGTCCGACAGCCGCAGTTCGTCGCATGTATGAGTACGGTTCTGCATATTTGCAGCTCCTTTCTTAGTAGCGAAAGGGAGACGCGAGGGGCGCTGCCCCTCGACCCTGCCAAAGGGTCTTCGACCCTCTGGACTCCCGTTCGCGCGATTGAGTTGGTGACTTCTTCTTACTTCTTCCGCGTGTTGATTTGGGGGAGACGCAAGGGCGCTGCCCTTGACCTGCCAAAGGGTCTTCGACCCTCTGGACTCCCATTCGCGCGATTGAGTTGGTAACTTCTTCTTACTTTTTCCGCGTGTTAATTGGAGGAAGCGAGCATGTTGCGGATGCCGTCGGCAATATTATCCAACGCGATGGTCTGCTCTTCCTTCGTCGCCATGTTCTTGACCTTCACCACGCCGCTGGCGATTTCCTCGTCGCCCAGCGTCGCCGTCAGCGTTACGCCCATCTTGTTGGCATACTTGAACTGGGCTTTCAAACTCCGCCCCGTATGATCCATATCCGCCTTGAAGCCCGCGTCGCGCAGTTTCTGCACCAGCGAGAACGCCTCCACCTGATGCGCGCCCATGTAGGTGACGAACACATCGTAGAGCGTCGGCTTCGGGATGACCACGCCTTCGCTGTCCAGCAGCATCAGCACGCGCTCGATGCCCATGCCGAAGCCCACCGCGTGCAGCGACGGACCGCCGAGCTCCTCCACCAGATTGTCATAGCGCCCGCCGCCGCAGACGGTCAGGTTGCCATTTTCAGTTTTGGTAATCAGCTCAAAGACGGTCTTGGTGTAGTAATCCAGACCGCGGACGATGCGCGGGTCAATCTGGTACGGGATGTGCGCCGCATCAAGGTAGGACTGCAGCTGGGCAAAGTGCGCCTTGCAGTCGTCGCAGAGCAAATCCAGCATGGACGGCGCATCCGCCACAAGTTCCTGACAGTGCTTTTCCTTGCAGTCCAGCACGCGCAGGGGGTTGCGGTCAAAGCGTGTCTGGCAGGTGCTGCACATTTCGCCAATGCGCCCGGACAGGAACGATTTGAGCGTTGCATGGTACTTCGGGCGGCAGTTCGGGCAGCCGATGGAGTTGATGTTGACGGACATGTTCTTCACGCCCAGTCCGCTCAGCAGACGGTACGCCAGCAGAATCAGCTCCGCGTCCGCCGAAGCATCCCGTGCGCCAAAGCATTCCAGACCGAACTGGTGATGTTCGCGCAGGCGGCCGCTTTGAGGCGCCTCATAGCGGAAAATCGGGGCGTTCAGGTAGTACATTTTGCAGGGCAGCGTGTCGGCATAGAGATTATTCTCCAGCAGGCAGCGCGCCACGCCCGCCGTGCCTTCGGGTTTGAGCGTAATGGAGCGGTCGCCCTTGTCCTTGAAGGTGTACATTTCCTTCTGCACAATGTCCGTGGTATCGCCCACGCCGCGCAGAAACAGCTCAGTATGCTCAAACACGGGCGTGCGGACTTCGCGGAAACCCGCTTCCGCCGCCGCTTGGCGCATCTTGCTCTCAACGTACTGCCAACGGTAGGAATCAGCCGGCAGCACATCCTTTGTGCCGCGGGGTGCTTGCGTCAGCATTGATGGTATTCCTCCTTCTGTTTGGGTGATACAGGACACAAAAAGCCCCATACCAGCCGTCAAATGCTGCATGGGGCGAAAAAATTCGCGGTGCCACCCATTTTCGCGCAGGAAAAACCCGCGCCTCATTCTCCCCTGTCACGCGAGGAACGCGCCCGGCTCTCGCCGGGAAGCTCCGGATTGTCCGGCGAACGGTTTTCGGCGGGAGCTTTCAGCCGATGACTCCCTCTCTGACAGCCGCTGTCCTGTTCGCCCTGTCCTTCATCGCCCAATGACAACGCAATTATACCAGTCCGCCGCCAAAATGTCAATTGCATTCGGCAGGATTTTGCCCCTTTCGCGTCGTATTCTATCCTCTGTACGAACATACACACGAACAGGAGCTGTTTATGGCAACTTTCCATTCCGGCAGCGAAGGGCAGACGCAAAAACTGCAAGCCCTCCGCCGCCGACAGAAGTACTTGGCATTCCGTGCAGTGATTGTGCCGCCTGTCTGCTGGGGGATTTGCGCTGCCAGTGCGCCGTGGTGGTTTCCGCCGCTGAAGGAGACGCTGGGGGTGCGCTTCGACGCGCAGACGCAGGGCTGGATTCTGCTGGTGCTGATGCTGCTGATGATTTCCCTGCCCGTGCTGATTTCCCTGCACCTCAAGCGGCGGGCGCGCGGCGCGAAGTACGCGGCGACGCTCGTTTCCTCCGGCATCCGCGGAGAAGAGGACGCCCGCGCGCTGCTCAGCCGACTGCCGGGGCGCGTGCACCTGTTCCCGAACCGCATCGTCCACGCGGGGAATCGCAGCGAATGCGATTTGGTGGCGCTGTGCCGCCGCGGGGCAACGGTCATCGAGGTGAAAAATCACGCTGGGACGGTCACGGGCGATTTGTCCGACCACGATTTGCTGCTCACCCGCAAGAACGGCACAGAGCTGACGTTCTACAACCCCGCCATGCAGGTGACGACCCACGCGCAGACGCTTGCCCGCGCTTTGGCGGAGGCGGGTGTCCCCTGCCCGGTCAAGGGGTGCGTGCTGTTCATCCGCGAGGGCACAATTGTCCGCCTGTCCGACCGCTTCCACCGCCGCCGCGTCACCCCCGTGTTCACCCGGCGAAACCGCTTCCGTCTGCGCTGGTACATCCTGCACCGCGGGAAGCGCCTGCGCCGCCGGGAAGTCCGCGCGCTCCGCCGCATTTTGGAGGATATGAAATGAAGCAATTCGGTTTGATCGTCTCTGACCCGTCGCAGGATTTTGCCCTGCGTCAGTCGATTTCATCCCTGCTGTCCGCGCAGGAAATTCCCTTTTTCGGCTTCACGGACGCCCCCGCGCCGCTGTTTGCGGACTGTCCGGACACTCGCGCCGCATTCCTTTTCCGCGCGGCGTATGCGCTGATGCAACCCGGTCAGCCGCTTCCGGCGGATTTGCTCCTGCGTCACCTTTCCAGCGACGCGCAGCCGGGCAACGTCATCCGCAAATACACCTGCCTGCAATTATCGTTTCTGCCGTACCTTCGCCCCGGCCGCACGATTGTGCCGATGGACGGCGGCGTTCGCATCGGGGATGACCTGCTCGTGCTGCATCTGTCCGACGAAGGCACGATTGATGCCTCGCTCCCCGACGGGCTGTGGGCGGAGTTGTCCGGTCTGTGCTGGACAGGGCGCTGCCGCCAGATTCGCGGCTACAACGCCCTGCCCGTGCTGATTCGCGAAAATGCGCTGTTCCCCGTCGGCGTGAACGACCACGCAACCGACGCCGACGATGCCGACCGGGTCGTCCTGCACTGGTTTCAGCCGGATTTCACGACTGAATGCACGCTTGCCGACGGCACATTCTACCGCGTGACGCAAATTGGCGCTGGTTTCCGCTGGGAAACAAACGCGACGAAGGAGTGGCACCTCATCATCCACCGCGGCAGCGAAGAGCAGTTTGTAAGGTAAAGAAAGCACCTTGATTGCAGCTGAATGCATCAAGGTGCTTATTTTGATTGTCTTATACTATTTCCAGATAAAAATGCACCAAGATGCGCCGCGAATTTTTCATTCTGGCTAACGTGAATGAAACGCAGCGTAGCAGCGCTACGCTAAATGGAACGACCGGACGCCAGAGCGGAAAAGGCGCAAGCAGATGGCGCAGGTGAATTTGGAAATAGTATTACCCTTTCTGTGCCTGAATCTGCTCCCACTTTTCCTGCAAAAACAGCCAGCGCTCCGTGGCTTCGTCGAGTTCCTGCTGGGTTTTCGCCTGCGTGTCCATCAATTCCGTCACTTTTGTGTAATCGCTGGCGTTCGCGGCAATTTCCTTCTCCAGCTGCGCTAATTTCTCCTCCAGTTCCGCCACGCGGTTCTCAATCGTGTCGAAATCGCGCTGTTCCTTGTAGGAGAATTTCAGCTGCGTCTGCACGCGCACACGGGTGTCCTTCGGCTTTGCCGCGGCGGGCTGCTTCCTATCCGCCATAGCTTCCACTTTCGCTTCCTGCGCGTCGAGGTAGCTCTGGTAGCCGCCGATGTAGGGCACCATGTGCGCATCCTCCACGGCAAACAAGTGCGTCGTAATGCGGTCGAGGAAGTAGCGGTCGTGGCTGACGGCGATAATCGCGCCTTGGAAGGAATCAAGGTAGTCCTCCAAGATATTCAGCGTCGCGAGGTCAAGGTCGTTCGTCGGCTCGTCGAGAATCAGCACGTTCGGGGCAGCCATCAGGATGCGCAGAAGATACAGCCGCCGCTGTTCGCCGCCGGACAGGCTGGACACCTTCTGATACTGCATCTGCGATGGGAACAGGAACGTTTCCGCCATCTGCGACGCGGACAAATCCCCGTCGGGCGTGTAGACGTGGACAGCAACGTCCTTCACAGCGTCGATGATGCGCGTTTCGGGATCAAGCGCGGGACAGTGCTGAGCGAAATAACCAATGCGGACAGTATCCCCCTTCTCAATCACACCGGAGAGGGGCGGAAGCTCGCCGCAGAGCGTGCGCAGGAGCGTCGTCTTGCCTGCGCCGTTGCCGCCAATAATACCCAGCCGATCATCACGCAGGAGCGTATAGGAGAAGTCGCGCACGAGCGTGTTTTCGCCGTAGCCGATGGACAGGTTCTCCCACGAGAGAATCTTCTTGCCCAGTCGGCTGGCGACGGATTTCATGGTAAGTTCGGCTTCCGGCGGCGCTTCTTTGATGGCCTCCGCCACCGCGTCAAAGCGCTGGATGCGTCCCTTCGCCTTTGTGGAGCGGGCAGGCGCGCCGCGGCGAATCCATGCCAATTCCTTGCGGTAGAGGGATTTATTCTTGCGCAGGGTGGCAGCTTCCATTTCCTCGCGCTGAGCGCGTTCCTCCAGATAGCCGGAGTACGTCGTGTTGTAAACCTCCACCTTGCCGTCGCCGACCTCAAAGATGCGGCTGAACGCGCGTTCAAGCAGGTAACGGTCATGGGTGACGACAATCAGCGTCCCGCGGTACTTGAGCAGCCGGTCTTCCAGCCACTGCGCCATGTCAAGGTCAATGTGGTTGGTCGGCTCGTCAAGGAGCAGCACGTCGCTCTTGCGGCAGAGTGCGCCCGCGAGCGCCACGCGCATCTTCTGCCCGCCGGAAAGTTCCCGCACGGGCTGATTCAGGTCAGCAAAGCCCAGCTGCGTAAGGATGGTCTGCGCTTCATAAGCGGCGGAGGATGGGTCTTCCCCCTGCCGTGCGGGCAGATAATCCAGCGCAGCCTGCGTGATGGTATCGTCCTCGCGGAGCACCGGTGTTTGCGGCAGATACGCCACGGACATGCCGCGCTTGACGCTGATTTCGCCGTGGTCGGGTTCTTCCTTCCCGCTGAGCAGGCGCAGAAAGGTGGATTTTCCCGCGCCGTTGCGCCCGACGACGCCGATGCGGTCGCCCTCGGAGATGGTCAGGAAAACGTTGTTCATCAGCTCTTTTTCGCTGTAAAAGATGGTTACGTCGCTAAAAGAATAGGCGCTTGCCACTGTTCAGTCCCCCTTGTCAGGGGGTATTCTATCATATTTGGGGGATTTGTGCAAGTTTTTCGGAGGATTGTGTGCGCTGGCGGCAGGCAGGCAGTGTGGTCGCGCCCATTTGGCGCGACAAAGCGTAGTAGTTGGCAAGACTTGCTTGGGGGCGCGTCTGCGGACGCGCGAAGTTACTGGCAGGGACGCTTCGCTGCCTGCGCCTTTTGTTGACTTCTTCCTTTGAGTTGAGCGCCCAACCAACAGTTGGGGCGTTGCCCCAACCCCCACAAGGGACGCTGTCCCTTGACCCTGCAAGGGGCAGACGAAAAGGGACGAAGTCCCCCCTTGACCCCTTCGCGCGATTGCGTTGGTCGCACTCCCTTAATTCTTCCGCGTGCGGCTTTTTTATTCTTCCTCCACCGATGCTCCTAATGTTCGCAGCATCCCCGGCAAATCCTCATAGCCCCTCGCAATCTGCCCATTCGGATCGTGCAGCGTCGTCTCTCCCTCCGCCAGCAATCCACACAGCATCAGCGCCGCGCCGCCGCGCAGGTCGGTGCTGGTCACGCTCGTTCCACCCAGCGGATGACCGCCGCTGACGAGCGCGATTCTATCCTCAATGCGGATGCTCGCGCCCATGCGTACCATCTCCCGCGCGTGCATGAAGCGGTTCTCAAAGATGGTTTCAAGGAACACGGACGTGCCGCGCAGACTGAGCGCCAGCGCCATCATCGGCGCCTGCATGTCCGTCGGAAAACCCGGATACGCCAGCGTGCGAACCTGCAGCGGCTGGGTCGCGCGGCCAGACAGGCGCAGACCCGCCGCGCTCTCCCGCAGCGTCACGCCGCTTTCGCCCAGCTTATACAGCACCGCGCGCATGTGTTCCGGGCGCACGCCGCGCAGAAGGACGCTCCCTTCGGTCATCGCGGCGGCGCACAGCAGCGTCCCCGCCTCAATGCGATCGGGAATCGGGCGGTAGCGGCAGCCGTGGAGCGTCTCGCGCCCCTCGATGAGTATGGTGGACGTGCCGCCGCCGGAGATATGCGCGCCCATCTGCGTCAGGAAGTCGCACAAATCCGCGATTTCCGGCTCTTTCGCCGCGTTTTCGATGCGTGTTGTCCCCCGCGCCAGTGCCGCCGCCATCAGGATATTCTCCGTCGCGCCGACGCTGGGAAAATCAAGGTAGACATTGCCGCCGCGCAGTTTTCCGCGCAAGGTGACGAACCCCGGCGTCTGCTCAACGTACGCGCCGAGGGCTTCCATGCCCTTCAGGTGCAAATCAATCGGACGCTGACCAATTGCGCAGCCACCGGGCAGCGCAACCCGCGCATAGCCCGTCCGCGCCAGCAGCGGCCCCATTACCAGCACCGACGCGCGCATTCGGCTGAGCAAATCCTCCCGGCGCGGCGAACGTGGGGACTCCGCCGTCATCGTCAGCAATTTTTCCGCCTGATCCGCGTGCATCAAAACGCCGCAGTCGCGCAGAATATCCGTGAGAGTTTTCACATCCGTCAGCGCCGGAATCTGCTCGATGGTCACGGTTTCCCGCGTCAGCAGCGCGCCGCACATCAGGGGCAGCACCGCGTTTTTTGCCGAATGCACGGTGATTTCGCCCGACAGGCGCGCACAGGGTCGAATGCGATATGTCGCCATGTTTCCGCCTCCTCGCGCTTCATTCTGCCCGGCACATCAGGCGATAACCGGGCGAAATTTCCCTGCAAAGGCGCATTTTTGCCCCGGCAGCCGCGCAATCCCGGCATTCGCCTTGACTTTTGGGGGCAATTGGCGCATAATGAAACGGCATTCCATTGATTGAATTGACAAATCCACGGAGGTGTCCTCGTGTCCACCGCAATTACCCATGTACAGCCCGGTTCGATTGCCCAGCGCCTCGGTTTGGCGGCGGGCGATAAGCTTGTTTCTATTGCGGGCGAACCCATTATCGACCAGATCGACTATCAAGCGCTCACCGCGCAGGAACGCTTCGACATGATGGTGGAGGACGCAGGCGGACAGACGCGCACGGTGCACGTTCGCAAAGAGGACTGGGAACCGCTGGGGCTGACGCTCGACCAGACGATTGTCTCCAAGCCGCGCCCGTGCCGGAATCACTGCATCTTCTGCTTCATCGACCAAATGCCGCCGGGAATGCGCAAGACGCTGTACGTCAAGGACGACGACTGGCGCTTGTCCCTGATGATGGGCAACTACATCACCATGACCAACATCGACGACCACGAGCTTGACCGCATCATCCGCCGCAAGGTGTCGCCGCTGTTCGTCTCCGTGCAGTGCACCGACCCGGACATGCGCGTCAAGCTCCTGCGCAACCCAAATGCCGCGAAAATCATGGACAATCTGCGGCTTCTCAAGGCAAATGGCATCCGCTTCCACGCGCAGATGGTGCTCTGTCCCGGCTGGAACGACGGCGAAATCCTCAAAAAATCGCTGGAGGATCTCGAAGCGCTGCGGCCGGCGGTGCAGTCCATCGCCCTTGTGCCGATTGGGCTGACGAAGTTCCGCGACGGGCTGCCGTACATCAAGCCCTACAACAAGCAAATGGCAGCCGACCTGATTGAAAGCGTGAAACCGTATCAGGAGCGCTTCCTGCGGGAAATCGGCACGCGCCTTGTTTTCCCGGCGGACGAGTTCTACTGCCTGTCCGGTCTGCCGCTGCCGACGGACGAGGAATACGAGGATTACCCGCAGATTGAGAACGGCGTCGGGATGCTGCGGATGTTCGAGACTGACCTCGAATACGCGGCGGAGGATTTGCCGATGGAAGAAACGCCGCCGCGCCGCATTTGCATTGCGACCGGAACGAGCGTCGCGCCATTCCTGCGGGAATTGGCGAACAAACACGCCCCGCGCGGCACGACCGTCGAGGTGCGCCCGATTGTCAACAAATTTTTCGGCGAGAGCGTGACGGTGGCAGGGCTGATTACCGGGCAGGACTTGGTGGCGCAGTGTCAGGATGTGCAGGCGGACGAAATTTTGATTGTCCGCAGCATGATTCGTGCCGAGGGTGACCTGTTTCTGGACAACATGAGCATCGATGAGGTGCGCGCGAAACTCCCCTGTCCGCTGAAAATCACCGAGAACAGCGGCGAAGGCTTCTGGCGCGCGATTTCGGGGCAGCTGTAAAAGCTATCCGCACATAAAGAATCTTTCCAAATGAGAATGCGCCAAGATGCGAAGTGAATTTTTCATTCTGGCTAACGGGAGTGAAACGCAGCGTAGCAGCGCTACGCTAAGTGGAACGACCGAACGCCAGAAGGGAAAAGGCACGAGCAGATGGTGCAGGTGAATTTGAAAATAGTATTATGCCTTTTGACCAATCTTGCGTTCCGTGCCGTGAATCAGCCGCCCGATGTTCGCGTGATGACGATAGATGCACAGCCCTGCAATCACCCAGACCCACGCAATCACCAGGCAGTTTCCCCAGTTCGTCGCGGTGACGAGGATGCCGAACAGCACCACCAGCGCCAGCGAGCCGAGGGAAACGAACTTCGTGATGGCAATCAGCGCAATGGTGATGACGTAGCAAATCAGCGCCTGCCACCAGAAAGTCATCAGCATCACGCCGCAGGTGCTGCTGACGCCCTTGCCGCCCTTGAAGCCGAAGAACACCGGCCAGTTGTGTCCGAGGATGACGAACAAGCCCGCCAGCAGCGCGCCATTCTGTCCCATCCACAGACGGCCAACGAGGCACGCCAGCAGCGCTTTCACCACGTCGCCCGCAAAGACAATCGCGCCGCCCTTTTTGCCCATCGTGCGCAGGGCGTTCGTCGCGCCCGTGTTGCCGCTGCCGACCTTATGCAGGTCGGGGCCGCCCATTGCCTTGGAAACGAGCATCCCCGTCGAAATCGACCCCAGCAGATACGCAATAACCGCAATCGCCAGATATGCCAATATATCCATCGGTTACTTTTCCTCCTTCGTCTTTTCCCGCAGGATGAAACGAATCGGCGTGCCGGTAAAATCGAACGTCTTGCGGAAATAGTTCTCCAGATACCGCTGATAAGCAAAGTGCATCAGCGCTTCCTCGTTCACGAAGAGGATGAACGTGGGCGGGCAGGCACTCTGCTGCGTGATGTAGTAGATTTTCAGGCGCCGTCCATTCGTCGCCGGAGGCTGCAAGTCCGCCGTCGCGTCGTTCAGCACGTCGTTGAGCACGCCCGTGGGGATGCGCTTGCTCGTCTGCGCCCAGACCTGATCCACCATATCGATGACGGTATGCACGCGCTGCCCAGTTTTGGCGGAGAGGAACAGCACGGGCGCGTAGTCCATGAATTTCAGCGCATCCAGCACTTCCTTGCGGAACTGCTCCAGCGTACCGGTTTCCTTCTCAACCGCGTCCCACTTGTTGACGATGATGATAACCGCCTTCCCCTCGTCGCGGATGAGCCCGGCGATTTTGGTGTCCTGCTCGGTCACGCCGTCCTGCGCGTCAATGAGCAGCAGCGCCACGTCGCAGCGGCGGATGGCGGCAATTGACCGCAGCACGCTGTAGCGCTCCAGCGTCTCGTCCTCCACGGCGCGCTTGCGGCGGATGCCCGCAGTGTCGATGATGTTGTACTGCGTGCCGTTGACGGTGAAGAGCGTGTCAATCGCGTCGCGCGTCGTGCCGGCAATGTCGGATACCATCGTGCGTTCGCTGCCAACCAGCCGATTCACCAGCGACGACTTGCCGACGTTCGGGCGGCCGACAACCGCCAGCTGGAGGATATGTTCTGTCTCATCCATCTCGTCCTTGTCTGCAGGGGGCAGCTTTTCGCAGATGGCCTGCAGCAAGTCGCCCAGCCCCAGCATGTTCGCGGCGCTGATGGCAATCGGGTCGCCCAGTCCCAGCTCGTAGAACTCATAGATGTTGTCATTCATGCTGATGTGGTCAACCTTGTTGACAACGAGCAAGATGGGCTTCTTCGTCTTGCGCAGCAGGTTGGCGACTTCGCGGTCGTCGTCAGTCAGACCATCGCGGCCATCAGCAAAGAAGCAGATAACATCCGCCGTATCCATGGCGATTTCGGCCTGGCGGCGCATCTGGGAGAGCAGCACATCGTCGCTGTGCGGGTCAATGCCGCCGGTGTCGATGAGCGTGAAGCGGCGGTTCTGCCACTCCACATCAGCATAGATGCGGTCGCGGGTCACGCCGGGGGTATCCTCCACAATGGAGATGCGCTTTCCGGCGATTCGGTTGAAAAAAGTGGATTTGCCGACGTTGGGGCGGCCAACGATGGCAACAAGCGGCTTCGCCATAAAGATAAATTCCTCCTATATAGGAAATGAAAGCTTCGTGCTCGTGCAAGGGACTGCGGGCGATTGAAGCAGAAAAGCGCCTTTGCAAATTTCCCCACCTTGCAGTTTAGCATGACTTGCGGCAAAATGCAAGCGATTTTCCGTCGAAAAAAAGCGGCAGACGTATTTTTGTCTGCCGCAAGTGATTATACTAATGCGCCAAGATGCGCCGCGAATTTTTCATTCTGGCTAACGTGAATGGAACGCAGCGTAGCAGCGCTACGCTAAGTGGAATGAGCGGACGCCAGAAGGAAAAAGGCGCAAGCAGATGGCGCAGTTGAATCTGGAAATAGTATTATTCGTCGTAATGATCGATGACCGTCTGGGCGACGGCGACGCGCGTCTGCCGCGTGTCCATTGCCTGCTTTTCAATCGCGCGGTGCGCCTGCTCCTCCGTCATCCCGCGATACTGAATCAGCAGACATTTCGCGCGGTCAACCACGCGCACATCCGCCAGCTTCTTCTCCAGCTTCGCTTTCTCGGCGCAGACCGTCATCAGCCGATTCCGCAGCACCGCCGCATAGCGAATCGCCTGATCGAACAGCGGGCGCGCAACAGGCTTGGCGACAACGAACACACCGTAATTCTCCAGCTGTGCCTGCACTTGGTCAGCCAATTCCGCCTTGACGAGCATCAGTACGCTGGTTGCCGTGTGCGACGCGGCGTCAATCGCCAAATCAATGCCGCTTTCGTCGCTAAGCGGTGTGTTGATGACAAGCAGCGGCCAGTCATCCTCGCCCAGCGCACGGCGGGTTTCCGCACCGCTCATGCACATGCGCGGCGGCGGGTTTGTGCCGGGCGGCAGCAGGGTTTGGAGCAGCATCCGACTCTTCTCCGTGCTGCCCGCCAACAGGATTTGTTCCTGCATGGTGATTCCTCCCCTGCCTTCTCAGATGGTGCGCAAATGCTGCTGAAAGACCGCGTTTGCGTCCGCCTCAAAGCGCGCCGCCGTCTTTTTTTTCTCCGCCAGATATGCGTCTATGACGTTTTCCGGCAGCACCTCGCGGATGAAGGCGCTCTTTTCCGCCAGCGAAATCGCCTCTTCCAACGATTCCGGCAGACTGCCGGAATCATCAAGCGGGGCTTGCAGCGGCGTCACCTCGGTGATGCCCTCCATGGCCGCCGCCAGCACCAGCGCGAACGCCAGATACGGGTTGCAGGCAGGGTCGGGCGAACGAAGCTCCATGCGACCCGCGCCGGGATGCGCCGCCGGAATGCGCACAAGCTGACTGCGGTTGCCGAACGACCAGTTGATGCGCTTCGGGGCTTCCCAGCAGCCGAGGCGCTGATAGCTGGACGGCAGCGGATTCAGGAACAGGCTGATTTCGCGGATTCGGCCGAGGATGCCTGCGATGGCGTGCTGCGCGTCAAGCGACAGCTGCCCGTCCTGCTGCTCGAAGATGTTGATGCCGCCGCGCTCGATGGAGAGGTTGATATGCAGCCCGTTGCCGCTTTCGTCGCGCAGAGGCTTGGGCAGGAACGATGCGCACAGCCCATACTGGTTGGCAATCGTGCGCACGGTCGTCTTGAAGGACATGGCGTTATCCGCCGCCTTGAGCGCACCCGCGTACTGGAAATCAATCTCGTTCTGCCCCGGTCCATGCTCGTGGTGGCTGCTTTCAGGGATGATGCCCATGTTTTCCAGCGTCAGGCAAATATCCCGGCGGACGTTCTCGCCCTTGTCCAGCGGCGACACGTCCATGTAACCGGCGCTGTCCTGCGGGTGCAGGGTAACCTCCCCCGCGTCGTCGGATTGGAAAAGGTAGAACTCGTACTCCGTGCCGATTTGGAACGTCAGCCCCAGCGATTTCGCCTTTTCGACCTGCTGGCGGAGGATGCTCCGGCTATACCCGGTAAAGAGCGTACCGTCAGGCAGGAGGCAGTCGCACATCATGCGGGCGACGCGCCCCGTCTGCGGACGCCACGGCAAGAGGGTGATGGTCTTGGGGTCAGGGCGCAGGAACAGCTCGCTATGGCTGATATCGCAGAAGCCCTTGACCGCCGACGCATCGAAGGAGACGCTGCCGCTTAGTGCGCGGTGGAGCTGCGTGGGCATGATGGAGATGTTTTTGAGCGTGCCGAACAAATCGACGAATGCCAAACGGATAAATTTGACGTCGTTTTCTTCGACGAAGTCAAGGACTTCCTGTTCAGTCATAGGGGGAACCTCCTTGTTTCGCGCGGCGTGCGCAAATGCACTGTTGGGTGATTGGCTTGATTTTTCTAAGCAGCTGAATGGTTCTGTTGCGCAGGGATTTCGCTCCTGCGGGAGCGACCAGAGGGCATGAAAACAGGTGAAACCTGCGGTCGCCCTCTGGACTGCTTCGCCCGCCCTCCGGAAGTTACCGGTCGGTTATGTTAGTTATTTTTTTGGAACTAATAGTACACAAGCCATAACAACTTTCGCCAAAATCAAGTAACATGGGAGGGTACGAGCCGAAGGTTTCCAAAGGGCGACCGGAAAGCCCTTTGGTCGCCTCCGCAGAGGCGAAACCCCTGCGACAGTCATGCACTGCCATGTGAAATGGCGTCAGTTGGTCACATACATGGAGCGATACGGATTTGCGCTGTCCGGCACAAGGACAACGAAACGGTCAGCGAGAATCGCCTCCGCATCCTTGCCGAACTTTTCCGCGAACTGCCGCACGAACGGTGCGATTTCCGCCTTTTCCGCATCGTCAGCTTCGTGGGACAGCACCTGCGCGGGAATGTCGAACGGCATATCGCAGTCGGTGCGCAGGAATATCTTGCCGCCGTGCATTCCGGCAGCAGGGAAACGTCCGACGGGGGCGTGGTCGCGCGTGTTCAAACCAAGGACGATGATGTAGCCGCCTGCCTGATATTCGCCGAGGAACGAACCCGCTTCGCCGCCGACGACAAGCACGGGAATGTGCGTCTGGTACGCCTTCATGTGGATACCCGCGCGATAGCCGACGTTCCCCTCGATGAGAATCGTGCCGCCGCGCATGGCGTAGCCCGTCGCGTCGCCGCAGTGCCCGTGGATGGTGAGTGTGCCGCTGTTCATGGTGTCGCCGGTGGCATCCTGCGCATTGCCGAGGACTTCGACGTCGCAGCCATCCAGATAGCAGCACAGCGCATTGCCCGGAATACCGTGAATCGTCACTTTTTTGCCGGACAGCCCAGAGCAAATATACCGCTGTCCGCACACGTTGTCAAGCTCGATTTCCGCGTCCGGACAGGTGTTGATTTCCTCGTTCAGCTCGCGGAAGTGCTTGTCGCCCGCTACGATTCTCACAGTCTGTTCCCTCCCATCAGCGTCGCCCGATCGCGGCGGGAGAACGCCATCAATTGCGGCTTATCCAGCATGAGTTCAAAGTCGATGCTGGAAAGCGGCGTTTTCTCGCGGATCAGCGCCGTATAAATGCCCGCGCGCGCCACGTCGCCCACGAGGATGTACCCCATCAGGCGGTCGTCCTTCGTGCAGAGGCGCTTGTAGCTGCCGTTTTCGCGGATGATGTGGTCGTCGCCCGTCATCGTGCCCGCGGTAATCATGTGCATGCCAAACATGCCCATCGCGTTCATCGGGATGGCGTTGAAGCTCTTGCCGCTCTTTTCTGCCATCGCCAAGCCGCAGATTTCGCCCTGCTGCGTCGCGTTCGGCAGCAGCGCCAGCACACGCTCGGTGTCGGTCGTCACATCGAAAGACTTTGCGCAGTCGCCCGCAGCGAAAATGTCCGGAATGTCCGTCTCGCCCTGCGCGTTGGTGTGGATGCCGCGCGCCGCGTCCAGACCGAGGCTTTGCGCCAGCTCCGTCGCAGGACGCACGCCCACCGCCATCACCAGCTCGTCAAATTCGACTTCCTTGCCGCTCTGCATGATGGCCTTGCCCGGCTCGAACCGCGCGGCGCTGTCGCCCAGCAGGAATGTCACGTCCCGCGCTTCGCAGTGCTTCTGCACCATTTGCGCAGCTTCCGCGTCCAGAATCGACGGGAGCACCTGCTTCGCCAAATCGCAGACGGTCACGCTCGCCACACGGTCGCGGATGCCTTCCAGACACTTCATGCCAATCAAACCTGCGCCGACAATCAGGACGCGCGTGTTCTTCGTCAGGCAGTCCGCCAGTTCATGCGCGTCCCTGAGCGTCATGAACGTGTGATAATGTACGCTTTCCAGCCCCGGAATCGGCGGCACAAACGGCTTCGCGCCCGTCGCCAGCAGCAGTTTGTCATAGGGATACACATTTCCGTCCGAACCCGTAACGGTCTTTTCGTCCTTGTCAATCGACACCGCCGCCACGCCGGAGCGGAAATCCACTCGGTTGCGCGCGTAGAAATCCGCCGGCTTGTAGCGCATTCTGGTTTCGTCCGTCTTGCCGCAGAGCAGGTAGGAAATCAGCGGGCGGGAGTAAGTAAATTCGTCTTCCTTGGACAGCAGGGTGATTTCGCCCGCGTCATCTGCGCGCCGGATGGTTTCCGCCGCCGTGACCGCCGCAGGCCCGTTGCCGATAATCACATACTTCACGCTCTTCTCACCTCTCCTCGTAGACAATCGCCTGATTCGGGCAGTTTTTGACACACAGCGGTTCGCCCGCGCCGTTCTTGGTGCACAGCTCACACTTCTGCATCACATGCCCCGTCTCGTCCGGCTCAATTGCGCCGTAAGGGCAGGACAGAATGCAGGTAAAGCAGCCGACGCACTTGTTCTCGTCGATGACGATCATGCCGTTTTGCCGCGTCAGCGCTCCGGTGATGCAGCCCTTGACGCACAGCGGGTCAGCGCAGTGGCGGCAGTTGACGGCGAAGTGGACGCCGTTCGCGCCCTCCTCAATGTGAATGCGCGGATGAATGCGGATGTTTTTGAGCGCCTTGACCATGTCGCTCTTGCCGGAATTGGCGAACGCGCAGTAGTATTCGCACAGATGGCAGCCCAGGCACCATTTTTCATTGACGTAGATTCTCTTCATGCCGCTCACTCTCCCGCATGTTTGACGCCGAGGATTTCAAGCTCCTTCTCGTTCAGCCCGACGCCGCGCAGCATCAAGCGGTTGCCGCGCAGGGCTTCGATGGAGTTGATGCCCATGCCGCCCATCATTTCCTTAATTTCGTGGTTCCACGCCGTGATGAGGTTGACCAGCCGCTGACAGCCCATGTCGGGGTTCAGGCGCTGGGTCAATTCCGGAATCTGCGTGGCGATGCCCCAGTTGCAGCGCCCCGTCTGGCAGGAGCGGCACAGGTGGCAGCCCAGCGCCATCAGCGCCGAGGTGGCGATATACACCGCGTCCGCGCCGAGGGCAATCGCCTTGACGACGTCCGCGCTGGAACGAATCGATCCGCCGACGACGAGGCTAACGCGGTCGCGGATGCCCTCCTGCCGCAGTCTCGTATCCACCGCAGCCAGCGCCAGTTCAATCGGGATGCCGACGTTATCGCGGATGCGGGTCGGCGCAGCGCCCGTGCCGCCACGGAAGCCGTCGATGGCGATGATGTCCGCGCCGGAACGCGCAATGCCGGACGCAATCGCCGCGACGTTATGCACCGCCGCAATCTTGACGATGACAGGCTTGGTGTACCGCGATGCTTCCTTGAGCGAGAAAACCAGCTGGCGCAAATCCTCGATGGAGTAGATATCATGGTGCGGCGCGGGGGAAATGGCGTCCGAGCCTTCGGGAATCATGCGCGTTTTGGCAATATCTGCCACAATCTTCCTGCCCGGCAGATGACCGCCAATGCCCGGCTTTGCGCCCTGCCCCATCTTGATTTCAATCGCCGCGCCCGCGTTCAGGTAATCGTGATTCACGCCGAAGCGCCCCGACGCGACCTGCACAATCGTGTGTTCGCCGTATTTGTAGAAATCCTGATGCAAGCCGCCCTCGCCGGTGTTGTAGTACGTTCCGAGCTTCTCCGCCGCACGCGCAAGGGACTCATGCGCGTTATAGCTAATCGAGCCGTAAGACATGGCGGAGAACATAATCGGCACTTCGAGCTTGAGCTGGGGCGGCGTGTCGTCAATGAGCTTGCCGTCCTTGTCGCGGCGGATGCCTTCAGGACGGCTGCCGAGGTAGACGCGCGTCTCCATCGGCTCACGCAGCGGGTCAATGGACGGGTTCGTGACCTGCGAGGCGTTAATCAGCAGCTTATCCCAGTAGACAGGCAGCGGCGCGGGATTGCCCATCGCGGACAAGAGCACGCCGCCCGACTGCGCCTGACGGTAGATTTCCGTCATCGCCTGCGCGGTGTAGTTGACGTTATCCTTGAATGTGTTGTCGGTCTTGACGATTTTCAGCGCGCGGGTCGGGCAGAGCGACACGCAGCGCTGGCAGTTGACGCACGCGCTTTCGTCGGAAATCATCAGCCCCAGTTCCGCGTCGTACTGATGCACCTTGTTGGCGCATTGGCGTTCGCAGACGCGGCAGGTGATGCAGCGGTCCTGGTTGCGCACCACCTCATACGCGGGATAGAAAAAATCCACAGCCATCAGGCGCGACCCCCTTCCGTGGTAAAGATGACAGGCTGACCGCCGCGCGGCGCCCAGACGTTCGTAACATCCGGGGCAATGCGGCGAATCGCACATTCTTCGCTGGCGACATACGCCATGTCTTCCGTCTCCGCGACGACCATCGACCGCAGCTTCAAACGGTCATTGAGCGCCATCATGCCGCCGGTGAACCCAACGAGGATGGAGAACGGCCCGTTGATGAGCATCGACGGAAAACGCTGGCGCAAAAGCAGCATCCGCCGCTTCTCGTCCTCCGGCATGTGCTCAATCGTCGACCAGAACGGCGCCGCCAGCACGTTCGCCGCTTCCGAATACGTCAAGCCCTGCTTGCGCACGAGGTAGTCAATCATGTACGCAATAACCTCGGTGTCGGTCATCAGCGTGCAGGTGTAGCCGTACATCTCCATGCAGCGGCGGTTCGCATCGTAGGAGGAGATTTCGCCATTGTGGACGACGGACACGTCCAGCAGCGTGAACGGGTGCGCGCCGCCCCACCAGCCGGGGGTGTTCGTCGGATAGCGCCCGTGCGCCGTCCAGCACGTCGCGGCGTATTCCTCCAAGCGGAAGAAGCGCCCCATGTCCTCCGGGTAGCCAACGCCCTTGAAGACGCCCATGTTCTTGCCGGAGGAGAAAATGAACGCGCCGGGGATGTTGACGTTGACGTGCAGCACATGCGCCGCCGTGAACGCATCCTCATCCATCGCCTCTTCCTGACAGCGCCACGCCTTCGGGGTGACGAAGTAGCGCCAGATAATCGGCGGATCGGTGATTTCGCGCATCGGGCGCGTCGGCATGACGGACATGCTGTGAATATCGAAGAAGCGCTTCAGGTAATGCTCGCAGTCATCCCGCGCGGACTCATTGTCATAGAACATATGGAAGGCATAGCAGTCCGCAAAATCAGGATAAATGCCATACCCCGCGAAGCCGCCGCCCAACCCGTTGGAGCGGTCGTGCATGGGTTCCATCGCGCGGATGATGGTATCGCCGCCGATTTTTCCGCCCTTCTTGTGGAAAATGCCCGCGATGGCGCACCCGCTGGGAATGCGCACCTCCCCTTCCATCGGATTGCGTGTGCCGAAAAGGGATGAATCCCGCGTATCAATCATGGCTGAAACCTCCTTCGAGTTGTCTTTCCGGCGCTTGTGCTGTCTGCCGAAAAGAGATGCAAAAAGGCGCTCATGCCGCGCGCAGGGCATACTCCACCTGCAACATGCAGGGAGCATTCCCATCTGCGTGGCATGAACGCCGTTGTTCACCACATGTTCGATTGTACAGGATTCGCGCTGTTCCGTCAAGGTATTTCGCTGTTCTTTCCATGTTTTTATGCAGATTTTGATGGTTTTTAGCGAATTTTCGCGGCAAATTGCAAGTTTACCGTATCTAACCGTCATTCGCAGCAGCGGCAGTTCTGCCAATCACACCTGTTCTAAACTGCGATTTTCCCTCATATCCCCTCCATCGGAGGTGAACCCAGCATGACAGACTTGGAACTTTTTGCGCGTCTCATCCAGTGTGAAGCCGGCGGCGAAGGTGACAACGGCATGAAAGCCGTCGCGAGCGTGGTCATGAACCGTGTCCGCACCAGCGTCGGGGAATACGGGCGCTACAATACCATCCCCGCCGTCATCTATCAGGACGGTCAGTTCAACTGCGTCCGCACGACACTATCCGGCCGGACAAACCTGCAAAACGTCTACAATATGAATCCGACGAGCGTTCACTACGAAATTGCGGAATGGGCGATGGCAGGCGGGCGGCTGGCGAATCTCTGGGAAGCGCTTTGGTTCTTCAACCCGTATTCTTCCACATGTCCAAACAATTTCCCGTCGAGCGTTGGGTATTTTCAAATCCGTATTGGCAATCACTGCTTTTACAATCCAGCGCCGTCGTATGCCAATACCTGATGGCAAAACCGCCCTCGCCGTCCGCGGCATTGCAAGGCGCATTCCCTCCCGGAAAGATTGCAGACGCAAAACCTTCTAATTCCGCAACTGAATCCGCCCCTCCCTTGACGCGCTGGCGGCATCGTGCTATGCTGATGGTGTATACGCAAGGAGGGACGTACTTTCATGACACGCGCACGCGGCAGGGATGCCGACATGACACAAGGCAATATTCTGCGGCAATATATTGATTTCGCGCTGCCGCTGACCGTCGGGCTGCTCTTCCAGCAGCTGTACAGCGCGGTGGACAGCATCGTGGTAGGCAATTTCGTTGGGGAAACGGCGCTGGGAGCAGTCGGTTCAACGGGCAACATTATTAACATGCTCATCGGCGTATGCAACGGTCTGTCGCTTGGCGCCGGGGCAGTCATCAGCCAGGCGTACGGCGCGAAAAACCATGAGCACATCATCAAAGCGGTGCATACGACGATGCTGATGACGTTCCTGCTGTGCATCGTGGCGACGGCAGTCGGCGTGGCAATTGTAAAGCCAAGTTTGCAGCTGATGCGCACGCCGGATTCCATGCTGGCGGAAGCAACCGAGTACCTGACCATCTACTTTGCGGGCATTGCGGGACTGCTGATTTACAACATGGGCAGCGCGATTCTGCGCGCCGTGGGCGACTCGCGGCGGCCGCTGTACTTTCTCGTTTTCTCCGCGGTCGTCAACACCGTGCTGGACCTGCTGTTCGTCATCTGCTTCCACATGGGTGTGGCGGGTGTGGCGTATGCGACGATTATCGCACAGGCGGCAAGCGCGGTGCTCGTGCTGTATGTGCTGACGAAGGAGAAAGCATCCTTCGGGCTGCGGTGGAACAAGCTGCACATCGACGGGCGGACACTGAAGGAAATCCTGATTATTGGCCTGCCCGCGAGCATCCAGCAGGGTCTGACCTCGTTCTCGAACGTGTTCGTACAGGCGTACATCAACGACCTTGGCGACCTGAGCGCATCGGGCTGGGCGGCGTACAACCGCATCGACATGTTCCTGATGGTGCCCACGACGGCAATTGGGCAAGCCTCGACAACCTTCGTGGCGCAGAATTGGGGCGCGCAGCAGCCGGAGCGCGCGCGCAAAGGCGTTCGCACAGGCATCCTGCTGTCGCTGGGGTGCATGGGCGTGTGCGCTGTCGGCGTGATACTGCTGGCGCGCCCGCTGCTGTCGATTATTTCCCCGTCAGAGGCGGTCATTTCCTTCGGGGCGCGCTTCCTGTATATCATCACGCCCTTCTACCTTGTCATTTCGTTCAACCAGATGTACGCAGGCGCACTGCGCGGCATCGGCGAATCGGTAATTCCGACGGTTATCATGCTGTTCTCGTTTGTCGTGTTCCGCCAAATCTACCTTTATCTCGCCACAACGATGATTGCGGATGAACAGCTGCGCTTCGTCATTGTTGCGCTGGCGTACCCGGTAGGATGGATGCTCTGCTCTGCGCTGGAGGCGATTGCGTACCACCGCAGCCGGCTGTTCCATCCGGCGCTGAAGAAGGCGGAAGCGTAAGTAATGCGGAATTCGGAATGAGCAATTGTGGGTGAAAAGCTATCCAGCATATCAAAATACGGCACTGTCTCCCCTGTTTTCAGGAAAGGCAGTGCCGTCTTCATGTTAAATTTTCCAGCTGCGGATGCGCTCGACCGCCTGTTCCGTCTTTTCCAGCGTGTTGAACGCGGTCAGGCGGAAGTAACCCTCGCCGCTCGGTCCGAAGCCCGAACCCGGCGTGCCCACGATGTGGCATTCATCCAGCAGGCGATCAAAGAACGTCCAGCTGTCCATGCCTGCCGGAACCTTCAGCCAGATATACGGCGCATCCACCCCGCCAAACACGGTGATGCCCGCTGCCGTCAGACCCTCGCGGATAATCTTGGCGTTGCGCATGTAGTAGGCAATCGTCTCCTGAATCTGCTTCTGCCCTTCCTCGGTGTACACCGCCGCCGCAGCGCGCTGCACGGGGTAGCTGACGCCGTTGAACTTGGTGGACATGCGGCGCTTCCACAGTGCGTTCATCTCCACCGGCTCTCCCTTGGCATTCAGCCCCTTCACCGCGTGCGGAACGACCGTGTAGCCGCAGCGCGTGCCCGTGAATCCCGCCGTCTTGGAGAAGGAATTGCACTCGATGGCGCATTCCTTCGCGCCGTCAATCTCGTAGATAGACAGCGGAATATCCGGCGTGGACACGAACGCGCGGTATGCCGCATCGTAGATAATCAGCGCGCCGTTCTCGCGGGCGTAGTTCACCCACTTCGTCAGCTGCTCGCGGTTCAGCACCGTTCCAGTCGGGTTGTTGGGGTAGCAGAGGTAAATCACATCCACAGGCTTATCCGGCAGCGCGGGCACAAAGCCGTTTTCGGCGTTGCAGGGCAGGTAGACCAGCCGATCCCACTTGCCGCCAGCATACTCGCCAGCGCGGCCCGCCATGGCGTTGGAATCGACATACACCGGGTACACCGGGTCGGTGACGGCAATCACCGCATCGGCGCTGAACAGCTCCTGAATGTTGCCCACGTCGCACTTCGCGCCGTCGGAAATGAACACCTCGTCGAAATCAACCTGCACGCCGCGGCTGGCATAGTCATGCTCGCGGATGGCGTTGACGAGGAAGTCATAGCCGTAATCCGGGCCGTAGCCGTGGAATGTCTCCTGCACACCCATTTCGCTGACCGCCTTGTGCATCGCTTCGATGACGGCGGGTGCCAGCGGGCGGGTGACGTCGCCGATGCCCAGGCGGATGATGTCCGCATTGGGATGCGCGGCGCTGTACGCCTTCACGCGGCGGGCAATTTCCGCAAACAGGTAAGACCCCGGCAGGCGGGTAAAATAATCGTTGATATGAAACATAGCTATCTACCTTTCTACATATTATATAGGGATATGCCCTGGTTTTACTCTTCCAGCCACTCGCCGTCAAAGACGAACTGTGCTGGTCCCTCTTGATAGACGTGACCGTCGTCAGGCGACCAGTCCAGCGTCAACGAGCCGCCAAGCAAATCCATCACAACATGGCGGTCGGCGCGGCCTGTCATCACCGCCGCGACAATCGATGCACACGCGCCCGTGCCGCACGCCAGCGTCTCGCCCGCGCCGCGCTCCCACACGCGCATCCGCAGGTGATCGCGGGAGACAACCTGCACAAACTCGACATTCGCGCGCTGCGGAAAAATCGCGTTGTTCTCCAGCAGCGGGCCAATCTGCTCCAAATCCACATAATCCGGATCGCGCACAAAAATCACGCAGTGCGGATTGCCCATCGACACGCAGTGGATTTCGTACGTCGCGCTGCCGACATTCAGCCGATGCCCCATGACGACCTCGCCCGGCAAATCCACCGGGATTTTGGGCGGAAACAGTTCCGGCATTCCCATATCGACGCGTACCGTCTGGACTTTTCCGTCTTTGACGTTCAGGTTCAGGATTTTCAGCCCCGAATCTGTCATCAGGCTGACCGTCGTCTTGTCCGTCAAGCCGCGGTCGTAGACATACTTGCCGATGCAGCGCGCGCCGTTGCCGCACATGCCGCCGTTCGAGCCATCGGCGTTGTACATCTTCATCTCAAAATCCGCCACGTCCGACGGGCAGATCAGAATCAGTCCGTCGCTGCCAACCCCGTAATGGCGGCGGCTCATCTGTTTCGCCAGCTCTGACGGGTTCTCCACATGCTCCTCAAAGCAGTTGACATACACATAGTCATTGCCGATGCCCTGCATCTTTGTGAATCGCATTCGTCCCCGACCTCCCTGTTCTGTGATGTTCCCTATTATATCGGATTTTTCCCGGTTCGTAAAGGGATTCATGGAAAAAAGCCGGAAAAAGCGCAGTGGTCGATTATCGCCCAGCGCGTACAATGGGCTTTCTGTCAAAAAAAGTGCGATTTTTTCTCATTTTCCTATTGACAACGTTTCCGGTCTGTGGTATGATACAGACAGTTGGAAACGTTACCGACACCGTTTCCTATCAATGACCGCCATTGGAAGCAGGAAGGAGCGCTGCGGTTGAAAATCTACACCATCCGCGATATTGCGCGACTTTCCGGCGTCAGTGTCACGACCGTTTCCCGCGTGCTGAATCACCGACCGGATGTGAATCCGCAGACACGCGAAAAGGTTGAGCAGGTCATGGCGGAATGTCATTTTGTCGGCAACGCCAACGCGCGCAGTCTCAAGCAGGCGGATACGGAAACCATCGCGCTGATTCTGCGCGGCAGAGAAAACCCGTTCCTGAATTCGCTTGCAGAGGCGATGCTTCAATACACGCACGGTCTGACCCCCGCCTTTCTGACCGAGTTCATCGACGAGAAAGCGGACGAATTCCAAACCGCCGTGCAGCTCTGGCACGAAAAGCGTGTCAACGGTTTCATCTTTGTGGGCAGCCGTATCGACGAACGCGCACAGGTGCTGGAGGGAATGGATTTGCCCATGGTCTTCGCGACCGTCAACGCAGACAAAACTGCGCTTCCCTGCGCCGCCAGCGTCTTTATCGACGACCGGCGCATGGGTTACGAGGCCATGCGGGTGCTGCTGAACGCGGGGCATCGGAAAATCGCTGTTTTCGGCGGTGCACGCGTCGGCGACGACTCCTTCGCGCTCCGTTACGCGGGCGCTATGGCAGCCATGCAGGAGGCAGGCGTGCCGTTTGAGGATAAGCGTTTCATCGAAACGCGCTTTTCGCTCAAGGGCGCTTACGATACCACCCGCGCCTTTTTCGCCACGCAGAGCGACACCACCGCCGTCTTCTGCATGTCCGACACCGTCGCAATGGGCGTCATCCGCGCACTGACAGACATGGGGCGGCGTGTTCCAGAGGATGTGGGCGTCATCGGCTTTGACGGCATCGAAATGAGCAAATTCTTCGTGCCGCGGATAACGACCATCGAGCAGCCCATCGACGAAATCGCCCGCGAGAGCGTCCGCGTTCTGATGGACATGCTGGAAAACGGACGGCCGCCGCGCCACATCGTCGTTCCGGCGAAGGTGCAAATGCGCGAATCCGTCTGATAAGGACATAGCAGACCGCTTTTGCGGTCATACTGCATTCGGTATTCTCAGCGAAAAGCTGTGTGATACATAAAACTGTCATCCGCGCGGCGGAAAGCCGTGTGAGATAGAAAAGAGGAGGTACTTCCCTATGAAAAAGCTGCTGGCAATGGTTCTGGCTGCTGTAATGGTGCTGTCCCTGTGCAGCTGCGCGACCGCTGAGGAGACGGTTGCCCTGCGTGTGTGGGTTGGCGATAACGCCGACCTGCCGTGGATCAACGGTGTGATCGAGAACTTCAAGGCTGCGCATCCTGAAAAGACCTACGACATCTCCGTGGATATTCAGGCTGAGGGCGACTGTTCCAAGCGCGTCCTGAACGACACCGAGGCTGCTGCGGACGTGTTCACCTTCGCGGACGACCAGTTCAACTCCCTGATGAACGCCGAGGCGCTTCAGCAGGTCATGGTTGATGCGGACGAGATCATCGCGGCGAACGGCGGCGCGAATGCCGGCGCTGTGCAGGCATCCACCGGTGCGGACGGCAACCTCTACGCCTATCCGGCAACTGCCGACAACGGCTACTTCATGTTCTACAATAAGGAATACTTCACCGAGGAAGACGTGCAGACGCTGGACGGCATGCTGGCGAAGGCTGCCGCTGCCGGCAAGTACGTCGGCTTCCCGATGAGCGACGGTTGGTATCTGTACTCCTTCTTCCAGGGCGCTGGTCTGGAAATGCACGTCACTGAGGACGGCGTGACCAACACCTGCAACTGGAACGCGACCGACACCGAAATCACAGGTGTGCAGGTTGTGGAAGCTCTGCTGGCCATCACCTCCAACCCCGGCTTCCGTGAAGCGAACTCCGACCCCTTCGTGGCGGGCGTTAAGGACGGCTCCATCATCGCCGGCGTGTCCGGTACCTGGAACGCGAAGGTTGCTCAGGAAGCGTGGGGCGAAAACTACGCGGCCTGCAAGCTGCCCACCTACACCGTCGCGGGCAAGCAGGTGCAAATGGCTTCCTTCGCCGGCTTCAAGCTGGTTGGCGTGAACCCCTACTCCCAGAATATGTATGACGCGATGCTGTTCGCGGAATTCATGACCAACGAAGAGAACCAGATTTCCCGCTTTGAACTGCGTGGTCAGGGCCCGTCCAACGTGAATGCTGCCGCTTCCGAAAAGGTGCAGGCTGCTCCCGCGATTGCCGCACTGGCTGCTCAGTCTGCCTTCTCCACCGTGCAGCGCGTTGGCAACAAGTACTGGGAGCCCGCCGCTGCGCTGGGCAAGATTCTGGTCAACGGCAATCCTGACGGCATCGAGCTCCAGACCCTGCTGGACAACGCTGTGGCGGGCATCACCGCTGCCGGCGATATGTAATCCGGCTCTGTAGAATCCTCTCGGCCGCTCCGCTTCTTCATTTCAGTTGAGCGGAGCGGCTCTTTTTCTTCCCTGCAAAACATAAGTAAGGAGCGCGGATGCTATGAGTCAGACCAAGGCCAGAAAAAAGCCGAGCGTCGTTCGGTTCTTTGAAGGCATCGCAGAATTTTTCACCAGTACCGTCAAAGCCTTTGTCGAGGGCGATATTTTCGTCAAGCTGTCTGCGCTTCTGTGCGGTACAAGCTGCTTTGCGCGCAAGCAGTACTTGAAGGGCTTCTTCATCTGCTTGATTCAGGCAGCCATCATGCTTGTTTTCCCAACCTTCTTCTTCCCCTACATGAGCAAGCTGTCCACCCTGGGCACGGTACAGCAGAAGCGCGTTTTCAATCCGGAGACGATGAAGAACGAGTTCAACGACTACGATAACTCCTTCCTCATCCTGCTCTTCGGCGTTCTGGGCGTTGTGCTGCTGATTACGGCGGTCATCCTGTGGATGCGCAACCTGCGCAACGCACGCGAGGTGGAACTCACCGCCAAGAGCGGCCAGCACGTCAATACCTTCCGCGACGACCTGAACGACGCGCTGGACAAGAAGTTCCACCGCACGCTGCTGACGCTGCCGGTGCTGGGCGTGGTGCTGTTCACCATCATCCCGCTGATTGTCATGATTCTCATCGGCTTCACGAATTATGACCGCAACCACCTGCCCCCGTCGAAGCTGTTCACCTGGGTTGGGCTGGATAACTTCAGCAAGCTCACCGCCCTGACTGCTGACAGCTCGTTCGGCTATGCGTTCACGCGCGTACTGGTGTGGACGCTCGTCTGGGCAGTGCTGGCGACGTTCACCTGCTATATCGGCGGTATCCTGATGGCGATGTTCATCAACAACCGCAACACGAAGGGCAAGAAGTTCTGGCGCACCTGCTTCATGGTCGCGATGGCGGTGCCGCAGTTCGTGTCGCTGCTGCTGGTTCGCAACTTCTTTGCTGATTTGGGCATCGTCAACACCATCTGCAAGAACATCGGTCTGACCGACTGGCTCTATTCCATCGGCGCAATTCCGACAGCGAACTTCATCCCGTTCCTTACCCACCCCGCGTGGGCACGCCCGATGATTATCCTCATCAACATCTGGGTCGGCATCCCCTACCAGATGCTGATTGCGACCGGCATCCTGATGAACATCCCGACGGAGCTGATTGAGGCGGCGAAGATTGACGGCGCGAACGCGTGGCAGTCGTTCAAGTCCATCACCATGCCGTACATTCTCTTCATCACAGGGCCTTCGCTGGTCAACTCGCTGGTGGCAAACATCAATAACTTCAACGTCATCTGGCTGCTCAGCCGCGATGTGTACACCACGTCCGACCAGCTGATGGCAAACGCAAACGCGAACGAAGTTGACCTGCTGGTGACGTGGCTGTACCGCCTGACGCAGGATCAGAGCAACTACAAGATGGCATCGGTCATCGGCATTCTGGTCTTCGTGGTCTGCGCGATTCTGACGCTGGTCGCCTTCAGCCGCATGATTAAGGGCGATAAGGAGGAGAGCTTCCAGTGAGTACGACGAAATATGACCATCTGCCGGAGCAGGAGAAGCACGCGGCATTGGCGCGCGAGGAAGCCGCCATCAAAGCCGAGGCGCTCCGTTACCACGACAAGCACCGCATGACACCCGCGAAGGCTGCCAAGCTAACGGCTCGCCACGTTGTGCTGGCGCTGCTTGCCGCCTTCTGGCTGATTCCGATTCTGTGGCTGGTTGTCACATCCTTCGGCGTGGACAAGGGGCCGAACATCTCGACGTTCTTCCCCAAGGCGTACACGCTTGACCATTACAAGGCGCTGCTTTCGCCCGACTCGGTCAACCAGTTCCCGCAGTGGATGCTCAACACGTTCATCGTTGCCTGCTTCACCTGCGTCATTTCGACGCTGTTCGTGCTGATGGTGGCGTACGCGATGTCGTGTATGCGCTTCAAGGCGCGCAAGCCGCTGATGAACATCGCTATCATCCTGAACCTCTTCCCCGGCTTCCTGAGCATGATCGCGGTCTACTTCATCATGAAGCAGTTTGGGCTGACCGGCACGCTTACGGGCTTGATTATCGTGTACAGCGCAGGTTCGGGCATGGGCTACCTGATTGCGAAGGGCTTCTTCGACACGGTGAGCAAGTCCCTGCGCGAATCGGCGTATCTGGAGGGCGCGAATGAATTCACCGTTTTCTGGAAAATCATTCTGCCGCTGTCCAAGCCGATTATCGTCTACACGGTTATCAACTCGTTCCTCGCGCCGTGGATGGACTTCGTGTTTGCTGACCTGATGATGACCAGCGGCACGGCGGCTAACAAGACCGTTGCGCTCGGTTTGTTCGCGATGGTGAACAAGGTCAACCGCAACAACTACTTTGCGCAGTTCTGCGCCGGCGGCGTGATTGTTTCCATTCCGATTTCCATTCTCTTCGTCATCATGCAGAAGTTCTACGTCGAAGGCATCACGGGCGGTTCGGTGAAGGGGTAACCAGAGGCTCTGCCTCTGGACTCCGCAAGGGAGTTCCTCCCTTGACCCTTTCGCGCGATTGAGTTGCGCGCAACTTCATACTGTTTCCGCGTGTTCATCTGTGTATTGCAAGGAGGAGCCTTATGCGCAAGTTTCTTTCGGGTATCCTGTCTCTGCTTCTGCTCATGGGGCTTCTCCCTGCCGCGTATGCAGAAGAACCTGCCCTCGGCGTGACCTACGAAATTTTTGTTGCCTCCTTCCAAGATTCGGACGGCGACGGCATCGGGGATTTGCAGGGCATCATCGACCGACTGGATTATTTGCAGTCGCTGGGCGTCCGGCAGATTTGGCTCATGCCTATCCACCCCTCCCCCAGCTATCACAAGTACGATGTGCTGGATTACTACGCCGTTGACCCGTCTTACGGCACGCTTGATGACTTCGACCGCCTGACCGCCGCCTGCAAGGAGCGCGGCATCCGCGTCATCCTTGATTTGGTGCTGAACCACTCGTCAAGTTCGCATCCGTGGTTCCTCGCCGCGTGCGACGACAAATTCTTCTCCCGCACGGGCAAAACGACCGACTGGTACGTTTTTTACCCGGAGGAAGGGAACGCACGGCACAAAATCAGCGGCTGTTCGTGGTGGTATGAAGGGCAGTTCGGCAGTCACATGCCAGATTTCAACCTTGACAGCGAATCGCTGCGGGCGGAGTTCGCCAAAATCATCACGTTCTGGCAGTCGCATGGCGTGGGCGGCTTCCGCCTGGATGCCGTGACCAGCTACTACACGGGTGCAAACGCCTCCACCGCTGATTTCCTGCGCTTCGTTTGCGAAACGGCGAAAGCGAACGACCCGGACTGCTACCTCGTTGGCGAAGCGTGGACGGACGAAGCAACCATTCTGACCCTCTACGAAAGCGGCATTGACAGCCTGTTCAACTTCCCCGCCTCGGACAGCACCGGGCGCTTCGTGAAAGCAGCGCTGGCGGGCAAAAGCAGCACCGTCTCTGCTGCGCAGGCGGACTGGAACGCACGAATCCGCGCCGTCTCTCCGGCTTCGGTGGACGCGCCGTTTGTGAGCAACCACGATATGGCGCGCGCACGCGGGATGCTCCGCTCCAAGGTACCGAACGAGAAAGCCGCCGCGCTGCTGTATCTGCTCATGCCGGGTGTCCCAACCGTCTACTATGGCGAAGAACTGGGCATGTCCGGCTCCGGGAGCGACGAAAACAAACGCCTGCCGATGGTGTGGTCAAGCGACGCAGCCACGCAGTGCAAAGCCCCCGCCGCTTCCGACCAAGCCCAGCGTTTGACAGACGGCGTGGCGGAGCAGGACAGCGACCCGGACAGCCTGCTGAACTGGTATCGCCAGCTGATTGCCCTGCGCAATCTCGCGCCCGAGCTGACCCGCGGCGAAATGACCGCGCTGGACGGCGGCAATGACGCAATTTGCGCCTACACTGTGACCGACGCGGGCAGCACCGTCGCCATCATCAGCAATGTCAGCCAGAAAGATACGCTGACTGTCTCGCTGGATGTGCTGCGCGATGCGGAACTGCTGGGCGGCATCGGCGGTGCGGCATTTGCGGATGGTACGGCGAATCTGCCGCCGCTGTCGGGCATAATCGTGCGTTTACCGTAAACTTTTTCCCCGAAATCAGCAGGATTTTCGCGTTTGACAGCGAATCTTCTTCCTTGAACAAGAATGCGGGATGAAAAACCCGCATTTCTTTCCACGATTTTCGGAAACGTTTCCGATTTCTCCATTTTTCCCGAAAGGATGGACTCGACTCATGCGCAAAAGCGGTATTTTGATGCACATCTCTTCCCTGCCCGGTGCAGGCGGCATCGGCAGTCTGGGCAAGGAAGCCTATGCGTTTGCGGACTTTCTGGAAGCAAGCGGCATGAAGCTGTGGCAGGTGTTGCCGATGGGACCAACCGGCTACGGCGAATCTCCTTACCAGTCTTTCAGCGTCCATGCGGGCAATCCAATGCTGATTTCCACCGAGAAGCTGGTGGCGGATGGTCTGCTGACGCTTGACCCCGGTGAAGAATTTGTGCCCACGCAGGATGAGCGGGTGGAATTTGACCAAGTGCGCGAGAACAAGGAGAAGCTGCTGCGCAAAGCGTTCCATCAGAGCGAAAAGGGACTTCTGCCGGAGATTCGCCAATTTCTGCGTGACGAGCGCTGGGTGAGCGACTTCGCGCTGTTCACCGCCGTCAAGCAGCATTTCGGCGGCGTCATGTGGCGTCAGTGGCCAGACGAGGGCATCAAGATGCGCAGGAAGGAATCGCTGCTGCAATACCGCATGATGCTCGACGAGGATGTGCGCTATCACGTCTTCTGCCAGTTCATTTTCTTCCGCCAGTGGAAGGAATTCAAGGCTTACTGCAACAGCAAGGGGATTGAGCTTTTCGGCGACATGCCGATTTACGTCGCTGAGGACAGCGCGGACACATGGACGCAGCCGGAGGTTTTCCAACTGGACAAGAACCGCGCGCCGAAGCGCGTCGCGGGTGTGCCGCCGGACTACTTCTCCGCTGACGGGCAGATGTGGGGCAATCCGCTCTACCGCTGGACGTACCTGTTCTTCCGCCGCTACGACTGGTGGGTGGAGCGGATGCGCGGCATGAGCAAGCTCTACGACATTGTACGCGTTGACCACTTCATCGGCTTTGCGAACTACTACTCCATCCCCTATGGCGCGCCGAACGCCCGCAGCGGCAAGTGGATTGTCGGGCCAGGCAAGAAGCTGTTCCGCCGCCTAAAGAAGGAGCTGCCGAATCTGCGCGTTGTAGCGGAGGACCTCGGCGTACAGAGCGACCGTGTGCGTGAATTGCTGAAATTCGTCGGCTATCCGGGCATGAAAGTCGCGACGTTCGGCTTCGGCGGCGATGCGGACGGCAACCAGCACTTCCCCGGCAACTGGTCGGAGAACTACGTTGCCTACACCGGCACGCACGACAATGACACCACCGCCGGGTGGATTGCCACCGCCGACGAAACCACGCTCAAAGCCGCGAAGGACTACCTGCACTTTGACAGCACGGACGACGGCGTGGAAGCCTTCATCCGCTGCGTGCTGTCCTCCCCGTGCTGCATGGCGGTTGTGCCGATGCAGGATGTGCTGCATCTGGGCAGCGAAGCCCGCATGAACCTACCCGGCACCATCGGCGGCAACTGGGCATGGCGCATGAAGCCCGGCGCCGCGACGGAGGATGTCGCCCGCCATCTGCGCGAAATGAATCAGGAATATCAGCGTGTCTGATTTTGTGGAATCCCCACTATCAATCGACGAATATAAAGGAGAGAGCAACATGATGAACGCCAAGGAACTGCTCCGGCAGACCGAATCGCTGCTGCTGCAGAACGACCACATCACCCTTGCGGAAGCCTCCGCGACACAGCTGCACAATGCCCTGTCCACCGCCGCCATGAACGCGCTCACCCCCACTTGGGTCAAGTGCGAAGCGAAACGGCAGGCGCATCGGCAGGCGTACTACCTGTCGGCAGAATACCTCGTCGGCCGCATGGTGTACAACAACCTGTTCTGCCTTGGGCTGCTGGACGACGTGAAGGCACTGCTGGCGGAAAAGGGCGTTGACATCGCGATTCTGGAAGACATTGAGGACGATGCGTTCGGCAACGGCGGTCTGGGCCGTCTGGCAGCTTGCTTCCTTGATTCCGCGGTCACGACGAACGTCCCGCTGACCGGCTACGGGCTGCGCTACCGCTACGGTCTGTTCAAGCAGACATTTGTCAACGGCTATCAGCACGAAGAGCCGGACGATTGGAGCCGCTTCGGCGACCCGTGGAGCATCCGCCGCGTTGACCAGGCAGTCGTTGTCAAGATGAAGACCGGCGACGTGCTGGCCGTCCCCTACGACATGCCGATTATCGGCTATGGCGCGAAGAACATCGGCACGTTGCGCCTGTGGCAGACCGAATCCCTGCACGAAATCGACTTCACCGCCTTCAACAATCAGCATTACGCGCAGGCATCCGCCGACAAGAACAAGGCGGAGGACATTACCAAGTTCCTTTACCCCAACGACGACCGCCGCGAAGGCAAGCAGATGCGTATCAAGCAGCAGTATGTGCTGGTCAGTGCGTCCCTGCAGGATATGCTGCGCGCCTACAAGAAGCGTCACGGCGATGATTACGCATGGTTCGCCGAGGAGCACGCCGTGCAGCTGAATGATACGCACCCGGTCATGGCGATCCCGGAGCTGACCCGCCTGCTGATGGAAGATGGCTTCACGTTCGACGCGGCGTTTGAGATTGTCCGCAACGTCTTTGCGTACACGAACCACACCGTAATGCAGGAAGCGCTGGAAAAGTGGGATTTGGCGCTGCTTGCAAGCGTCTGCCCGGAGCTTGTTGCCATCATCCGCAAAATCGACGCGAAGTTCAAGGCGGACATGGCTGCACGCGGTGCGGAGGTCAAGGCAACCCGCTGTATCATCTGGAACAATCAGGTACATATGGCGCAGCTGGCGGTTTATGCGACCGTCGCCACGAACGGCGTCGCCGCGATTCATACCGAAATCCTCAAGGACGACGTGTTTGCGGACTGGTACGCGCTGTACCCGGAGCGCTTCCAGAACAAGACGAACGGCATCACACAGCGCCGCTGGCTGGGGCTGTGCAATCCGGAACTGACTGCGCTGATTGAGAAGCACATCGGCAGCGGCTTCCTGACCGATTTGGACAAGCTGGAGGCGCTGAAGCCGCAGATCAGCGACGACCTGTGCCGCGAGTTCATCGCCGTGAAGAAGGAAAAGAAAGCGCAGCTTGCCGCCGAGATTGAGAAGCGCGAGGGCGTGAAGCTTGACCCGAATATGATTTTCGACATTCAGGTGAAGCGCCTGCACGAATACAAGCGCCAGCTGATGAACACGATGTCCATCCTGCACCTGTATTTCTGCCTGAAGGACGGTACGCTGACCGACTTCACGCCCACGGCGTTCATCTTCGGTGCGAAGGCTGCGCCGGGCTATGCGCGCGCCAAGGCGATTATCCACCTGACCAACATGGTCGCCGACATGGTGAATAACGACCCTGACACCTCTCCCCTGCTGAAGGTGGTGTTCGTGCACAACTACAACTGCTCGTGGGCGGAGAAGCTAATTCCCGCGGCGGATGTGTCCGAGCAGATTTCCACCGCCGGCACGGAAGCGTCTGGCACGGGCAACATGAAGCTGATGCTCAACGGCGCGGTCACGCTGGGAACATATGACGGCGCAAACGTCGAGATTACCGAGCAGGCAGGCCGCGAGAACGAGTACATTTTCGGTGCGACGGTTGAAGAAATCAACGCGCTGAAGAAGAACGGCTACGACCCGCGCGCGATTTACAAGGCCGACAAGGAAATTGCGCGCGTGCTGGACACGATGGTGGACGGCACCTTCCCCGACCCGGACGGCGCCATCAAGGAGCTGGTGTCCTCCCTGCTGCTGGGCGCAAGCTGGCACAAGCCCGACCACTACTTCATCCTCCACGACTTCCACAGCTATGTGGACGCGAAACTGGCGGTCAACCGCGATTACCGCGACGAGTTGTCCTTTGCGCGCAAGTGCCTGATGAACATCGCCAGCGCAGGTATGTTCTCCTCCGACCGCACGATTGCGCAGTACGCGAAGGAGATTTGGAAGGTCTGAGTTCTTCTTTCCCTATAAAAACTGCCCTGCGGGTTCAAACCGCAGGGTTTTTTGATGTGCTTGTTTTGGGGAAATTCCACACTATTTCCAGATGGATTTGGAAATAATATCAGATGTAATCTATCATCCTTCTCTTGCCCTGCGCGCGCAGCTGCTTCGGCGCTGTTCACGCAGGGCGTTTTGTTTTGCCATGCTATCCGGTCGCGCCCATCGGCGCGACAATGTGCAGGTTATGGGTAATGCTGATTGGGGGGCGCGTCTGCGGACGCGCAAAGATACAACCGCTGCGCTGAAAGCGCTTCGCTGTTCAGCGCTCGTGGAGCGGAATTGTCGCGTTTGGCATAACTGGTCTAACGGTGCAGCAGTTGGGGCGTTGCCCCAAGCCCCACAAGGGGCGCCGCCCCTTGACCCTGCAAGGGACATTGTCCCTTGACCCTTTTTGGGCTGCCCGGCTTGGTCGCTTCTCCATACTCCCCCTCCCGCAAATTTTTCTTTTCCCCGCCCTTCCCCTTTTCCCTCCTCCACATATTCTACCATTGGAGGGCAGGGGCATTTCCCCCTGCAAGAAAGGGAGTGACGCCATGCCTACACCTTATTTCGAGGTTGCACACCTCACCAAACACTTCTCCACCGATGAATCCACCGTCGCCGCCATTCAGGATGTCTCTTTTTCCTTGCAGAAGGGGCAGTTTCTCTCCATCTTGGGGCCCAGCGGCTGCGGAAAATCCACCCTCTTCAACCTCATCGCCGGGCTGATGCAGCCGGATTGCGGCGACATTCGGCTGCAAGGCGAATCCATGCTCCTGCGCCCCGGTCTGACCGGCTACATGCTGCAAAAAGATTTGCTCCTGCCGTGGCGGACGATTGCGGATAACATCGTCCTCCCCAAAACACTTCATGGCACGCGGCGGCAAGCAGCGCTGAAATCCGCCGTCAGCGACATTGCTGCGTGCGGGCTGCGCGACCTGCTGAATCGCCGCCCAGACGAATGCTCCGGCGGACAGCGGCAGCGTGCGGCGCTTGTGCGGACGCTGCAGACAGGCAAACCGCTTCTGCTGCTTGATGAGCCGTTCGGCGCGCTTGACGCCATCACCCGGCTGCACCTGCAAGCCCTGCTGACCGAAGTCGCAACGAAGAAGCGCCTGACGATTCTCTTTGTCACGCACGACGTGGATGAGGCGCTGCTGCTGTCGGACGCGATTCTGGTCATGGGCACTGCGCCGGGGCGAATCCTGCGGCAGTACACGCTGGAAGAGCCGCGGCCTCGTACGATGCGGGTGCTTTCGCAGCCGGAGTTCATCCGCGTCAAGGGCGAAATTCTGACACTGCTGGACAAGGAGGTGACTGCTGATGCGTGAGGGTAAGAAGCATCCATTCGCCATCAACGTCTGGCGCTGGGGGCTGCTGATTCTGCTGCTCGTTCTCTGGGAAATCGGCGCGCGGCTCAAATGGATTGACCCGTTTTTCTTTTCCAGCCCTTTGGAAATCGCCCGAACCGCCGTCATTAAGTGGCAGGGCGGCACGCTCTGGCGCGACATTGCCTATACGGGCGCATCAACGCTCCTCGGCTTCGTGCTGGGAACGGTCATCGGGTCGATCGTCGGGCTGCTGTTCTGGTTCTCGCGCCCCGTGGCGCAGGTCGCTGAACCGTGGCTGATTGTGCTGAACGCACTGCCGAAACTCGCACTCGCGCCCGTGCTGGTCATCTGGTTCGGCATCGGCTTCCTGTCAAAGGTGATTCTGGCATTCCTGATGACCGTCGTCGTCGCCGCCATGTCCGCATACAGCGGCGTCCGCACGGCTGATCCGGCGCTGGAAACGCTGATGGTCTCCCTCGGCGCGCGGCGGATGCAGATTTTCACCCGCCTGATTGTGCCATCCGCCATGCCGAGCATCATCACCGGCCTGCGGGTCAACATCGCGCTGGCGATGGCGGGGTCGATTGTCGGCGAGTTTATTGCATCAGACCGCGGGCTGGGGCGTATGATTGTTTATGCCGGCACGACGTTTGATCTGAAGCTGGTGTGGGTCGGCGTGACGGTGCTGTCCATCTTATCCGTGCTGATGTACGCATCGGTCGTCCTGCTGGAAAAGGTGCTGATGCGGCACTGGCGCGGCGCGGTAACCGAATAATCAGAAGGGGGAATTTCCATGAAAACCCGATTGCTCTGCTTCCTGATGGTATTAGCGCTGCTCCCCTGCCTTGCGCTGGCAGAGGACGCGCCGCAGAAGCTCGTCGTCGCCGAGCCGGTGCACCTCATCGGCTATCTGCCCCTGTATGTTGCGATTCACGAGGGCTATTTTGCGGATGAGGGGCTGGACGTGACGGTCGTGCAGGCGACGGGCGGCGCGCATGTGACTGCGGTCGTCTCCGGCGACGCATTCGCGGTCATCGGCGGCGTGGACAGCAACAATTTTGCCAATCAAGGGAACACCGACCCGATTGTCGGCATCGTCAACTGCGTCAACCGCGCCAACGTCTACCTGTTCGCGCGCGCGGGGCTCTCCCCCGCATCCGACAGCGACGAGGATATGGCAGATTTCCTCCGCGGCAAAATCATCATTGCAGGGCGTTACGGCGGTTCGCCGAACGTGCTGACGCGCTACCTCGTCAAGCGCGTCGGACTTGACCCGGACACGGACGTTACCTTGCTGGAAAATGCCGACGCCGCGACCGTCACCGCTATGCTGCAATACGGGCAGGGCGACATTGGCAACGGCGGCGAACCGCAGATTTCCGAAGGCGTGACGGCGGGCATCTTCGAGGAGCCATTCGTCGCCTTCCCCGATTTGGGGGACTACGCCTATTCGGTCATCGGCGTGAAGCGCTCGACGATGGAGCAGCAGCCGGAGACGTGTCTGCGGTTCGTGCGGGCGATGATGAAGGCGCTCAAGGCGGTGCAGGATGACCACGAACTGGCGGCGCGTGTGCTGGAACTGGAATTTCCGACGCTGACGGAAGCCGGGCGGCAAGCTGCGCTGGAGCGTGCATACGCTGACAACCTTTGGAGCGCGGACGGCATCATTTCGCGTCAAGCGGTGGATACGTTGATGGAAGTGGTGACTTCCTCCGGCATTTTCGACGGGACGTATGACGTGGATGAGCTGATTGACATGCGCTTTGTGGAGCAGGTCATGCAGGAAAGTGCGCAGGAGTAAGGAAGGTTCGCCGCCAGACGAAGGTGCTGGCGGCGAGTTTTTCTGCATGTCCAAATATAGCTTTCAGTACATCCCCTTTTGTTTCTTAGATCCCCCCAAATTTACCTTTTACGTCTGCTTTAGCCTGCTGAAGTAGGGGAAAAAGTAGGGAGAAAAAAGAGCCTTCAAACCCTGTGAAATCAAGGCATTGCGGATTTGGCAGTAGGGAAAAAAGTAGGGGAAATCGGCAAAAACGCATTTTCGCCCCGAAAAACACTTCTATTTTCATCACAATGAAAAACCCGGAAGCCCTTGCAAATCAAGGCTTCCGGGGAAAGTGGGGTTAAATGGGCTCGAACCATCGACCTTCACGATGTCAACGTGACGCTCTAACCAACTGAGCTATAACCCCATCTGCTTGCTGTCAGTGCTTTAAGAAGAAGCGCTGTCAACGTTTGATAGTATAGCAGAGAATCGGCAGATTGTCAAGAGGATTTTCGGAATTTTTTGCGGTTTTTTTGCGCACTTTTTGTAAGTTAGAGCGGCACCACCTTCAGCGTCAGCTCCAGCTTCCCCAGCACACGCATTGCCTCATCCAGCTTCACATCCAGTCTGCCGCTTTCCAGCCGTTCAACCGTTTCCAGTGGAACACCGCTCATGTCCGCCAGCAGCGTCAGGCTAATGTTCTTTGTCTGCATTGCTTGCCGCATTTCGCGCATGATTGCGTCGCTCAATTCTTGTTCCACAACTTGCAAATCGTTCATGACTATTATCCCTCTTTCTTTCAATTCCCTTACATTATGATACCACGTAGTTCTTCGCCATGTCAATCCCTCTTTATTTCGCTTTTCCCGCCTTCTTTGCAGGAATCCCGCCCTTTTATCGCGAATATAGGAAAGTGGCGGATTCTCTGCTTTCCGCCTTGATGACTGCATTGTTCGCGCACACGCGCAGAAAGAGGTATTATTATGCCGAATCAATCCCAAAAGCCCGTCGATATTGGCGGACAGGCTGTTCTCGAAGGTGTCATGATGAAGGGGCCGGACGCGATTGCCATCACGGTGCGCCGCCCGGACAAGACGATGGTAGTGGACTACAAGAAGTCCGAACCGCTCAGCAAGAAGCATAAGTGGATGGGACTGCCCATCATCCGCGGCGCGGTCAACATGGTCAACATGCTTGTGATGGGCATGACGACGCTGGAAACGTCCGCGAAGATGCTCGGCACGGAAGAGGAAGAGCCGACGAAGTTCGAGAAGTGGCTCGCGGCGAAGCTCGGCAAGAGCATCGACAAAGTCGTCATGGGCGTGGCGATGGTGCTGGCGGTGCTGCTGAGCGTCGGGCTGTTCATCGTCCTGCCGTCGCTGGCGGAAAAAGGGATGCTGTCGCTGGGCGCGTCCGGCACGGTCGCGACGCTGATCGGCGGCTTGACGAAAGTGCTGATTCTGATTGCGTACATGATTTTCTGCGGCATGGTGCCGGATGTGCGCCGCACGTTCCAGTACCACGGTGCGGAACACAAGACTGTCTACTGCCATGAGCACAACCTCCCCCTGACGCCCAAGAACGCCCAGCAGTTCACGACCCTGCACCCGCGCTGCGGCACGGCGTTCCTGCTGATTGTCATGCTGATTTCCATCGTTCTGTTCCTCTTCGTCGGACGCGACATCACCAACGCCGCCCTGCGGATGCTGGTGCACCTGTGCCTGCTGCCGGTCGTGGCGGGCGTGAGCTACGAGGTATTGAAGGGGCTGGCGCACTCAGAGAGCAAAATCGCGAAGATTCTGCGCTGGCCGGGCTTGCAGCTGCAGCGTCTGACCACCCGTCAGCCGGACGACGGAATGCTCGAATGCGCCATCGTTTCCATGAACGTCGCTCTGTATGGGCTGCCGAAGGACGCGCCGCGCACGGAAGAAGGCTGGGCGATTTTGACCTCCTACGAGCAGAGCGAGCCGGACTACGTTTTCCCGCAGAAGGGCGAGGACAAGCAGTGAATCCGCGCGCTTTGCTGAAAGCGACCGCGTCCGCTTTCCGGAATGCCGGGATTCCCGATCCGGAGGTGGACGCGGCGCTGCTTCTGTCCCATGTAACGGGTCAGCCGCCTTTGTCCCTGCGTCTGGATATGACGACCGCGTTGCCTGATGACGTGCTGACCCGCTTCGACGTCCTTGTTTCCCGCCGCCTGACCCGTCAGCCCCTGCAATATCTGCTCAACACGCAGCCGTTTCTGGGGCGTGATTTCTATGTGGATGAACGGGTGCTGATTCCGCGTCCGGAGACGGAGCTGCTGGCGGAACGTGCGATTGCAGCGCTGCGGGAACATCCGCATCCGATCGCGCTGGACTTATGCTGCGGCAGCGGTGCGTTAGCGGTTTCCATGTCGCTGGAGTTTCCCGGCGCGCAGGTACACGCTGCGGATTTATCCCCCGATGCGCTGGCGGTCACGGCGAAGAACGCGGAACTGCTTGGCGCGTCCGTCACCCTGCATCAAGGGGATTTGTTCGCTGCCGTGCCGGAAATCGCGTTTGACGTGATTGTCAGCAACCCGCCCTACATTCCCTCTGCCGACTGCCTGACTTTGCAAGAAGAAGTCCGCCGTGAGCCGATGATGGCGCTGGACGGCGGTACGGACGGGCTGAATTTCTACCGCCGGATTGCATCGGACGCGCCGAAATTCCTGCGTCCGGGCGGCGTGCTGCTGCTGGAAGTCGGTTTTGACCAGGCCGAAGCGGTCATGGCGCTGCTGGCGGATTTTGCGGATGTGCAGGCACACGAGGACTATCAGCACATTCCCCGAATGATTGAGGCAAGGAAGCATGTTTGAGAAATACCCGTTGATTGTCAGCCGCTATGAGGAACTGAGCGAAGCGATTGTCCAGCCGGACATCATTGCGGACACGGCGCGCTATCAGGCGTACCTGAAGGAACGGGCGGCGCTGGAGGAGCAGGTGACGGCGTGGCAGTCGTACCAGTCGCTCTTGCGCCACCGTGAGCAAGCGCAGGAGATGCTGTCCGACCCGGATCTGCATGAGATGGCGGCGGAGGAATTGCAGTCGCTGACGGCGCAACTCGCCGAGGCGGAGCAGCAATTGCGGATTCTGCTTCTGCCGCGCGACCCAGACGACGACCACGCCGTCATCATGGAGATTCGCGGCGGCGCGGGCGGCGAGGAATCGTGCCTGTTCGCGGCGGAGCTGATGCGCATGTACATCCGCTATGCCGAGCGGCATCACTTCCGCGTCGAGCCGATTTCGACGACGGAAACGGAGCTTGGCGGCATCAAGGAAGCCGTGTTCAGCATTGCGGGCAGCGGCGTTTTCGCGCGCATGAAGTACGAGAGCGGCGTCCACCGGGTGCAGCGTGTGCCGATTACGGAGTCCAACGGCAAAATCCAGTCCTCCACCTGCACGGTGGCTGTGCTGCCGGAAGCGGAGGACGTCGAATTGCAGATTGACCCGAAGGATTTGCGGATTGACGTGTACCGCTCGACGGGTCACGGCGGGCAGTGCGTGAACACGACAGACAGCGCCGTGCGGATTACGCACCTGCCGACTGGGCTGGTGGTGACGTGCCAAGACCAGAAAAGCCAGCTGAAAAACCGCGACACAGCGATGCAGGTGCTTCGCAGCCGCTTATTGGCGAAGATGCGCGCGGAGAAGGACGCGGCGTATGCGGAGAACCGCCGCGTTCAAGTCGGCACAGGTGACCGCAGCGAACGCATCCGCACCTACAACTTCCGCGAGGGGCGCGTGACCGACCACCGCATTGGTCTGACCCTCTACCGCATCCAAGACATCATCGACGGCGACTTAGACGAAATCATCGACGCGCTGCACGCGGAAGAGATTGTCGAGAAGTTACGGGAAATGAGGTGACCCAAGGGCGCTGCCCTTGACCCGCCAGAGGCTTTGCCTCTGGACTCCACAAGGGACTTCGTCCCTTGACCCTTTCGCGCGATTCAGTTGATCGCATTTTCATGCTTTGCCCGCGTGTTTGTCCGGGTACGGCATTCCGAATTCCGAATTAAAAAAGAAGGGATATTATGACCCAAGTTCTCTCCCCCACCCCCGAAGCCCTCGCGCTTGCGTCGCAGCTGCTCCACGACGGGCAGCTTGTCGCCTTCCCGACCGAAACGGTGTACGGATTGGGTGCGAACGCCCTCGATGCAAAAGCCGTGCTGAATATCTTCGCCGCGAAGGGCCGTCCGGCGGATAATCCGCTGATTGTCCACGTCTACGACCGCGCGCAGCTGACGCCCCTGTGTGAGGTGTCCCCGCTGGCGGAAAAGCTGATGGATGCTTTCTGGCCGGGGCCGCTGACGCTGATTCTGCCGCGCAAGCCCGCCATTCCGGATGAAGTCGCCGCCAGTCTGCCGACCGTCGCCGTGCGGATGCCGTCGCACCCGGTCGCGGCGGCGCTCCTGCGCGCCTGCAAGCTGCCGATTGCCGCCCCCAGCGCGAACCGCTCCGGCAAGCCCAGTCCGACCACGGCGCATCATGTGCTGGTGGATATGGACGGGCGCATCCCGCTGATTCTTGACGGCGGCAGCTGCGATGTCGGTGTGGAATCCACCGTCTTGGACGTGACGAGCGGCGCGCCGTGCATCCTGCGTCCCGGCGGAATCACGAAGGACATGCTCGAAGGCGTACTGGGGCATGTGGACGTGGCAGGCAGTGTCCTGCGTCCCTTGCAGAAAGGTGAAAAGGCGCTTTCCCCCGGTATGCGCTACAAGCACTACTCCCCCGATGGTCAGGTGACACTGGTCGAGGGGGCGGAGGCGGATGTGGTCGCCGCCATGGCGAAGCTGGCCGCCCATGCCGACGCGCAGGGGCATCGCGCGTGTGTGATGTGCTTCACGGAGCATATGGACGCGCTCAAAGACTGCCATCCGCACGACATCGGCTCGCGCGACAACGCATCCGAGGTCGCGCACAGGCTGTTCGACACCCTCCGCCGCTTGGATGAGGAGCACATGGACGTGATTTTCAGCGAGGTTGTGCCGCCGGAGGGCGTTGGGCTGGCTGTCATGAACCGGCTTGGGCGCGCCGCAGCGTTCCATACCATTCAGGCGCGCGACGTGCTGAAAGATGAAGAAGCGTAACGGAAGCTCTGATGCAATGAGGTGGTCAGATGACGGATGAATTTTTCGTCAGATGCAATTGCGCAAATCGAAGGTTTACTGGAGGTAAATCGAGATTTGCGCAAGCAGCAGATGGCGGAAAAGGCATTCGTCAGATGTGCCGCCGAATAAATCAGAGATTCCGCAGCGCAAGATTTACAATCTGCACATTTACAGACACGTCTTTTTCATGATACAATAGGAGGGAAACCACCCACAGGAGGGCTTGACCATGTTTGATGAAATTCTGCAATGGTTCTCCAGCCATTTGTCGAACCTGACCGACGCGCTGGTGTACTGTGCCATCGCGGGGGTCACGCTGATTGGCGTTTTCAAGTGCCTGATTCCCCTGATTACCACAACCCACGCCCTGCGCCGCGCTATCACCCGCTTGCAGCAGGATGCCGGCACGCGGCAGGGCACACCCGTCTGGCAGGAAAAACGCTTTATGGGCAATCGGCTGAAGAACTGCTGGCTGCGCTTCCTGCAAAACGCCGAGCAGCTTGACCGCCGCGGTCTGCCCTGCAACGTTGAGGACTACATCAACGACGATACCGTCATCCACGGGCCGGGCAATGCGCAGTTGGCCGATCTGATTCCGGGTCTGCTGACCTCTTTGGGCATTTTGGGCACGTTCATGGGCATGATGGACGGTCTGGGCGGCCTCGACTTCTCCAACGCCGACAAGATTATCGAGGGCATCCCGACGCTGCTGACGGGGATGCAGTTCGCCTTTGGCACATCTGTCGCGGGCGTCAGCTGCTCCATCTGCTTCAACATTATCAACCGCATTCTGCAAGGCTCCAGCTATCGCGCGATTGACGACTTCGTGTCGAACTTCACTTCGCTGGCGATGTCGCGCCCGCTGGACAACGATGTGCAGCTCATCTGCCAGAATCAGGACTCCAACCACATGCTTTCCACCCTCACCGACACCCTGCCGGGGCAGCTCGCGGGCGCAATGGAGCACTCCGTCCGCAGCGCGATGCAGCCCGTTTCGCAGGCGATGGACAACTTCCTGATGGGGGCGACGCGCGCGCAGGTGGACGGCGTTGGGCGCATCGTCGGCAGCTTTGTGCAGCAGATGAACGCTTCCCTCTCCGACCAGCTGCTGACCCTTGGCCGCACGATGACCGAGGTGAATCAGCATCAGCAGGCGTCACTGGAGCAAGTCCGCCAGTCGCTGAACGCCGCTGCCGCCATTCAGGTGGATATGCGCCAGCTGCATGACGTGACGAACGATGTGATTGCGCACTTTGAGCAGTACATCAAGGAACTCAGTGCCGCCCGCAGCCGCGACGAGGGCTTCGAGCGTTCCTCTGCTGATTTGCTCACCCGCTTGGGCAAAGTCAGCGATCAGCAGTTGAGCGCGCTGAACCGCATCCGCGCCGGACAGGAGGAGCTTGCCCGCGTGACGGAGCAGTTCACCCGCCAGAGCAGCGAAACGACCGCCGCGATGAAGCAGTCCAGCAACGCCACGACGCAGGAGCTTTCCGGCGTCGCCGATGCCATGAAGCAGTCCGCCGCCGAGCTTTCCGCCGGCTGCCAGAACTTCACGCAGAGCGTCGTCAGCGGGCTTAGCCAGTCGCTGGGCATGTTTGACGCAAGTATGCAGGGGCTAATGGCAATGATGGGCGAAACGACGGACAAGCTCTCCGGCACAGACAGTGCCGAAGCGACCCGCCAAGCCGCTGAAACACAGCGTCTGCTGACCGCACTCAAGGAGTCGATTGACGCGGCAACCGCTGCGCTCCGCCAGAAGGAGGGGTAAGCATGGCGCGTATCCGCAACCGGCGCGCCGCCCGCACCAGCAACAGCGGCGCAAGCTGGATCAGCTACTCTGACATGATGGCAGCGCTGCTGCTTGTGTTTGTTCTGATTTTGAGCGTCAGCCTCTACCAGTATTTCACGATGCTGGAGACGAAAACCGCTGAACTGGACGCGCAGAAGGCGCTCGTCAGCCAGCAGCAGGTAACGCTCGACGCGCAGACGTTGCAGCTTGCCTCCCAGCAGGTGACGATGGACAAGCAGGCGACGGAAATCGCCATCATCCAAGTGCAGCTGGATTCACAGGCGAAGGAGCTGGAAAACGCCTACATCGTCCTGAGCGACCAGCAGGCGCAATTGCAGCAGGCGCAGACCGATTTGGCTGACCGCGAGGCGAAGCTCATCATCCTGCAAACTGACCTGAAGAACAAGGAAATGGCGCTGCAAGCCGCGAACGAAGTGCTGGAAAACCAACAGGCGGCAATGGCGGCACAGGCGGAGCAGATCGACGCGCTGATTGGCATCCGTCCGCGCATCATCACGGCGCTGTCCTCTGCGCTGTCCTCCGCGAACCTCAGCGCAACGGTGGATCATTCCACGGGCGACATTGTGCTGGACAGCTCTGTGCTCTTCGACACGGGCAAATCCGAAATCCGCGCAGAAGGCAAGGCGCTGCTTGACCGCTTCGTGCCCGTCTACCTGAACGTGCTGCTGCGCGACGAGTACAGCGCGTACCTCGGCGAAATCATCATCGAGGGCTACACGGACTCCACCGGCGACTACTACAACAACCTGAAACTCTCGCAAGAGCGCGCGCTGTCCGTCGCCACCTACATCCTGAAAATGCCCGGCCTGACGACCCGCCAGCGCGATTTGCTCAAGAGCGGTCTGCTGACCATCACCGGGCGCGGCGCCACGGGGCTGATTTACGACCAGTACGGCAATGAGAACAAGGAAGCTTCGCGCCGCGTAGAGTTCCATTTCAGCCTGAAGGACTCCGAAATGATTGACCAAATGAACCGCCTGCTTCAGCAGACCGAAGGAGATTAAGAAGAAGTTACATGAAGCGTTTTGCCATTGTGAGCGTCGTTTTGCTGCTGATTGCGCTGCTCGGTGTCGGCGCGATGTACATGACGTCGAACGTGACGGTGATTGCGCAGGGCGTTACGGCGCTGGAAGCCTACCGGGACTACGACCTGTTCACTGACCTGAGCGCGCAGGTTCGTGCGGGCGCGGTTGTCGGCACGTCGTTCGTCGCCCCGCAGGAGCTGTCCAGTGCGGAAGATTACGTCTTTTACACCTACACGTTCCGGCTGGAGAACAACACAACCCTGCCCGCCGAGATGATTGAGGTACAGATTACGCCCATGAGCGGCGACATTCTGCAAATCGGCAGCGACCAAGTGCTGACCCTGCCCGCGCACACCATCGGCGACGTGACTGCCACCATCCTGACGAGCAAGGACATGCACGCCATCCGTGAGGCGAACATCACCTACTACATCTGGGGGATTCCCTTCACTATCCGGACGACCATCCAGACCAACAATTGATTTTTCCCACAGCAACGCGCCTCCCCGTCGCTTGACAAGGAGGCGCGCTTTTGGTATGCGGTTGTTTATCCGTTGATGCCGTCGCCCGTCGTGTCCGTCGGAAGCGTGACATTCAGGTTGGAGAGTTCGACAAAGCCGCGAATCTGCTTGCCCTGTGCCGTCGTCGTTTCCACGAACGCCCATTCCAGACCGAGCTGTCCCAAGTACGTCACCTGCTGCCCCTGCTGGAGCGTCATCACCGCGCCGCAGGAATTGAGCGGGTCGTCCGTCAGGCTCGACGTGCGCAGGACTTCCGCCGGGTAATTCGCCCAACTGCCGATTGCGTTCACTTCCGACAAATCCTTCACCGCATCCGCCTTGATGTACCCGATGCGGTACTGATGGCGGCTGATGGCGTACTGCACAAGCAGATAGCCGTTTTCCTCGAAGAAAACCTGCACCCAGTCGTTCGTGGACAGCAGTGCTTTGCCGTTCGCCGCGCGGAAGCTGGTATCCGACGGCGCGGAATACACCGCGTACTGCTTGCCTGCCGCAAGTTTGGCGTACTGCGAGGGCTGCGGGAAGCCGTAGGGGTACGTCCAACTCCACGGGGAATCCGGAATCGTCGGCGGATTCGTCAGGTGTTCGCGTGCCGCCTTGACCGTCTTGGGGAAGCGATCCATGCTGAACTGCGCCATGGCCGTCTCCACCACGCCGGAAACCGTCGTCTTGACCCACTTGCCGTTGTCCGACAGAGTGAGGAATGTCATGCCGCTGCGGCTCACTTCCACCTGTATCGTATCACCGAAGGACAGGTTTGTCAGCTGCCAGCCATTCGCTTCATGCGTGAAATACGCGCTGTCGCCGTTCGGGTAGTAGATGGCGAAACGCCCGTCCGCAATCGCCGCCAGCTGCGGCACATTCGCGTCGCCCTGCCCCACCGCGCCCCAGTTGCGCATGGTGATTTTCCAATCCGCCTGTGCGGATGATTTTTCCGCCAGCACCAGCACGTTTGTTTCGCTCTTGGTGTTGCGCATCACCAGCAGCGCCGCCTCGTAGCCGGATTCTTCCTGCAACACCGCGAACGCCTTGTTCTCCGGCATATCTGGTTGGTTCGCGATGGCGTAGTGTGCCCACGCCTTCACGGTGAACAAGTCCGCAACTTCGCTGGGCAACGCACTTTCCGCCTGTGCCGTCAGCAGGGTCAGGCTCATCAGCATTACCAGCAGGAACGTCCAAATCCGCATGTGTTTCTTCATATTCGCTCCTTCTTTCCGCCGCTTTCCTTGCGGCCTTCATTCATCTAACGCATCATTTTCGGCATTTCTTCCCTGTTTTTCAAATTTTCCGCAAAAAAACGTCCGATCATTGCTGACCGGACGTTGCCGTGAAAATTACAAGTCGGTGCTGGTCGTCGGCGGCTGCGGCGTAGGCGTAGGCGTAGGCGTAGGCGTAGGCGTAGGCGCATCCGTCGCAGGTGCGGGCGTGTTCGTTGCGGGCGTAGGCGTGTTCGTCGCCGGATTCGGCGTGATGATTACCACCGGGCTGGTCGGCGTCGGCGTCACATTACCCGGATTCACAGGCGCTTTTTCGTCGAAGAGCAGCATCAGCGTATCCGCATCAGCAACGCCGGTGATTTTCTTCTCCTCATAACCGCAGACGGTCTGGAAGAGCTTGATGGCTTCCGTCGTGCGCTTGCCGTACACGCCATCAACTTCCTTCTCCACGTCGTTAGAAGTGAAATAGCCGAGATCGAACAGGCGCTGCTGCATCAGCTTGACAGGCGTTCCCTTCTTGCCTTCCTTCAGGGGCATGTAGGGATCGTAAACCGGCGCTTTTTTGGAATACAGCTTCTCCTGCATGGCTGCCGACGCGTACCGGTGCTCGGTGTAGCCGATGGCGGACTGGAACAGGTTGACCGCGAACTGCGTGTCGTCACCCCAGACGCCATCCACCTTGCCCACGGGATAGCCCAGCTTGGACAGGCGGTTTTGCAGCTTGCGCACCGCCTTGCCCTTGCTGCCGTAGTTCAGGCGCGTGTACTCGGACGCAGCCGTAGCGGTTGCGGTCGGGCGGGGCGTAGCCGTCGGGCGGACAGTCGCCGTCGGACGCGCGGTTGCGGTCGGCACAGCAGTTGTAGGCGCAGGGGTAGCCGTCGCAACGTACGCATTGCCGCGGTCTGTCACAACTTCAATCGCCGGCAGACCCGTGCTGATTTCCACGTTCCAGCCAAAGGACTCCGCGGGCGCGTAGCGGAACAGCTCACTGCCGATGGCGGATGCTTTCTCCGTCAGCTCCGACGTCGCCGGATAATTGGTGGTCGTCAGCGCGACGCGGTTGTAAACCGTGACGCTGTGGTCAGATGCGACGATGGTGATGTTCTCGCCGTTCGCCGTCATGCTCAGCACAGGCGCGGTGATGCCCAGAATCGCCAGCGTCCGCGCAGTCGCGACGTTCTCCGTGCGCACCATCAGGGCAGCGGTGTTCGTCGTGTTCTGTTTGAGGTACAGCAGTTCATCCGGCGCGGTCGTGGTCTGCTCGTCCGCCAAATCGCAGAAGGCAAGCACGCCCGTATCCACAATCGTGGCGCCATTGCGCAGCACACCGTCCGTCAGCGTATAATTCGACTTCGCCGTCAGCGCATTCACCTGCTCGTCGGTCGGAGCTTCCGCGATAATCAGCGACTGTGAGCCGTCCAGCGCAATGCTGAGCAGCTTGCCATCCTGCGCGCGGCAGTAGACGACCGTGTCGGTAATCGAAAGAATATCCGCAATCGGATAACGCAGAACGCGCACCGTACCGGTCGGATCCTGCAGATACAGCTCATTGCTGCTGCCCAGATACGCCGTGTAGCCCAGATGCGTTATCGTCGGCTCAGCAAACGCGGTCGACAGCATCAGCAGGCTTACCAGTCCTGCCAGAAACTTCTTCATCCGTTCTTCCTCCTTTTGCGCGGAGCGAATCAGCTTTGGGCTGTTTCCTTCCCCTTGCAAGAATAAAACGCATGACGCTGCTGTTTTGTTCCCAGCGGAATCAAATTTTTCCGAAATAATTTTTTTCCATGCCGGAATCCATAGGAAAAACTTGCATTCCATTGCATTTCCTGATATAATAGAAGCTGTCGTGATGGGCAAACCGTCCATCAGGTTTTTGCTATCCGCTTTTTTTTCCGCAAGGGCACAGGAATTTCCATGATATGAGGAAAGGAAGAGAACGAATGAAAAAATGGAAGCTGCTCGCAGGGCTGACGCTGCTGCTTCTGCTCCTGCTGAGTGTCACAGCGCAGGCGGATTCCAGCAGTTACGGCGTTGTGTTCGGTGCGGCGAATGTCAACCTGCGCTCCGCCCCTACTACCAGTTCCGCCGTTTTGGGTGCGTACAACAAGGGAACGTGGATGACCGTGCGCGGATACAGCAACGGCTTTTATCAGGTGGAAACACCTGACGGCCGCTATGGCTGGATGCGGCAGGATTACCTGCTCGTTTCGGCGGATGCAACCGGCACAATCGGCTACGTCTCCCATGCGGGCTACCTGAACCTCCGCCGCGAGGCCAGCACATCCGCCAAGGTGCTCGGCAAGTACGACGACGGCACGCCATGCGTCATTCTCGACCGTGCTGGCGACTGGTATTATGTTTCCGTCGGCGGTCAGACCGGCTATTTTCTCACCCGCTTCATCTCCACCCGCAGCGGCGTCTACTCCGACAAGCTCGGCATGGTCATTTCGCCGAATAAGGAGAACGTTCATCTGCGCTCCGGCCCGGGCAAGAACTACGGCAGCCTCGCTTCCATCCCCGGCTGCACCTACGTTATGATTCTCCAGCAAGGCAACGGCTGGTGGAAAATCGCTGTCAACGGCGGCGTCGGGTTTATGTCCGCAGACTATCTGCGCGCGGGGCATATCCGCCGGTCCGAAGGCGAAGCTCTCTGCGCGAAGGCGGCGGGAAGCAGCGCATCAGGCGGTTCTTCCTCCACGGCACAGCAGGCAGCCTATGCAGTCGTCAACAACCCGAATCCGCGCGACAAGCTGAATCTGCGCAGCAGGGCGAGCACCCGCGGCACGAGCTTAGGCAAGTATTCCAACGGCACGGTGGTCACGATGATTTCGCAGGGCGACCAGTGGTGCAAGGTCAAAACGCCCGACGGCAAAACCGGGTATATGATGACCGACTACCTTTCCATTCCCTCTGCCAGCTCATCGAGTTCCACACGCATTGTCCGCCATCCGCAGGGGACGTATGTGAACCTGCGCAGCAGTGGCTCGAAATCCGCGCGCGTGCTGGTGCAAGTGCCGCACGGGTCAACGGTGGTTGTGCTCTCCGCAGGCAAAACGTGGACGAAAGTGCGATACAACGGGTACACAGGATATATGATGACGGCGTATTTGAAGAAGAATTAAGGCAAATTCGGATGAATTTCGGGCGTTTCCGAAAAAATGCGCAGCGCAGGCGGAAAAAGTGGCAATTCCGCTTGCGCATTTCTTTGCCCCAATTTCAAATTTTCCTGATTTAGGTAATTCTTCGATGTTTTTGCGTAACATCATTGACAGTCACTTTCCGCCATGTTATACTCAACTCGAAGCCGCAAGAGAACGACTTCCAGCACAGAAAACGGCTCATGAAGGATAAGGAGGACAGGTTTATGACCATGAAGAAGCTGTTTCCCTGCATGTTGGCACTGGTGATGTGCATGATGATGTTGTTCCTGAGCGTTGCGCCCACGACAGCGCTGGCAGATGGCTCCTGCACGAAGAAGTGCACGCAGATTAGCCGCATTATCACCAAATCGAACACGATTACGTCCAGCTGGCCGTTCTACGCCAAGGATCAGTTCACGCTGTATCTGGACAAGGCGGGCAATATCGCCGGTTACAACGTCGTCGCCTTGAAGCGCGACTGCCGCCCCTTCATCATGCTGGAAAACACGAACACAAAGGTGATTTCCTCGTGCAAGAACTACATCATCGTTGAATCGACGTGGTCGGTCGGCGCGGGCTGCAAGAAATTCAGCCTCGACATCGTGACGCGCACTTACCGCTACCGCGTCTGGAAGACAGGCTGGGTCGAGCGCCTGAAGTAAGCGGAAAAACGAGCAAATCAAATAAAACAACTGCTGTGCTGGAAAAAGGAAAGCGGCGGGAGGTGCAAAAGCCTCCTGCCGCTTACTTTGTATGAAGTTTATTCCCCGCATTCTCCCCCGCTGCCCTCGCAGACATGCTCCATGCCCTGCCGCAGCAGCGTCGCCACATGGTCATCCGCCAGCGAATAGAACACGGTCTTGCCGTCGCGCCGCGCCTTAATCAGCCGTGCCTGTTTCAGCACGCGCAATTGGTGCGATACAGCGGATTGTGTCATGCCCAGCAGCTTCGCGAGGTCGCATACGCACACCTCCGCCGTCAGCAGCACGAACAGGATGCGCACGCGCGTCCCGTCGCCGAACACCTTGAACAAATCTGCCAGCCGCAGCAGCGTTTCCTCCTGCGGCAGCTCGTGCTGCACTTTTTCCACCACTTTCTCGTGCACACACAGGAAACCGCAGCCCTCTACCTCCAGCTTCTCTTCTGCCTCCGCCACACATTCCGCCTCCTTGCCTAAATCGCTCTCATTATAGCATGGTTGGCGGAAAAACGCAAATGGTCAGGCGAAAAAAACATGCTGTTCCATTCATATGTTGTGTTTTCTATGCAAATATGCGCATCATTCCTGAAGTTCCAGCGTAAACCCCTTTTCCGCATCCGGATGGCAAGCATCCCACCTCTCTCCCATATTGCGAATCGGTACAAACGTCAGCCGCGTGATGTCCGTCTCCGCCGGGTAGAAGTCGAAGCCGACGGTCAGCTGTTCGGGCGTATCCACGCCGTACGCGCCGTTCGTGACCTGCTGGAAATTCGCGTAGGCATCGTAGCCGGAATCGGTCTCGCCGTTGACATACACGCGCCAAGCGTTCGGCAGATTCGTCATTTGGCGGATTTCATCCTCGGTATACGCCGCTGAAAATTCATAGTGCATGGTGATGTTCGCGCGCATAAATGACAAGTTCACATTGTCAATCACGAGGTCGTAGTCCCCCATGCCGATGCGCTTGCCGACCAGCTCCGGATGCGCGTAATCATCCGCAAAATCCGTTGTGAACTGCACGATGATTGTGTCCGCGCGCTGGAATCCGCCGCAGGAAAGCAGTTGTTCCGTCCGGCTGCCCGAAAGCGGCTCGGTAATGGTTCCATCCGCCAGCATCGCCGCCTCCGCCGCATACTGATACTCCACCAGACTGCCATACGTCACGGTGATGATATGCTGCCGCCAGTTATTCTGCACATAGGCTTCGAGCGTGTCCGCCCCGCCCGCCAAGAGCGCCTGATACTGCTCGTCCGGCAGATATTCCACTTCCCACACGGGCCGAAGCAGTTCGAACGTCATCGTCCACGCAATTGGCTTGCCCTCCGGCGGCGACTGCATATCATCATCCCAGAGCACACCGTCGAACCCAAATGGCGAGTCACTCCAGCTGTCCGTTTCATCCGGCAGGAACATGCCGCTCATGAAATCGCCGCCCCCGCAGCCCTCAATTTCCAGCGTGTACGTCTGCCCTTCGCATTCTGCCGTGACTTTCATGTCCATGAAAACCTGCTTGCCCGCCTTGGGCTGCACGTTCATGGCGACATCGACCGTCGTGCCGTCAAACACAAGGTCATTGACGGACAGCGTGAGCAAATCGCCGTCGTAGGCTTCGTTCAGCGTAACCAAATGCGACATGTATTCCGGCGTCAGACCCGACGGCGGCGGATAGTCCGTCACACTCGCCAGCTTCGCCGCCGCTACGCCGACCGCCGTGAGCATCATCAGCATGAGAGCAAGCGTGACAATCGTCCGCATTCTCCGGCTCATCCGGACGGGATTGCGCGTTTCCACTCGGTGGTGCGTCAGCGAATGCTCAAAGGCGGCACGGGTTGCGTCCGGCATGGTTCCGTAGGCGAATTGCAGCTTCTCCCGCAGTTCCCGCTCGGTCATTGCACGTTTGCCCCCTCTCCCTCCGGGGCGTCCAGCTCCACGCGCAGCTTTTTCCGCGCCTGATGCAGCCGGAATTTCACCGTGCCTACCGGAACACCCAGTGCCTGCGCGGTTTCCGCGACCGTCAGCCCGTCCAGATAGTACAGCACGACCGGCAGGCGCAGCGTATCGGGCAGATTGTCCAGCATCAGGCGGAAGTCCGTATCCCCCTGCGGCGCGGGGATTTCCGGCACGTCATCAGTGGACATAACGGGCTTGCTCTTCCGGCGGATGTCCTTGCACACGTTGATGCAGATGCGCACCGCCCATGTGCCGAAATATTCCTCCCTGCGCAGCGTCGACTGCTTCTCCCATGCCCGCAGTGCCGTCTCCTGCATCGCATCCTGGCGGTCATACTCCTCGCGCAGCATGGCGCAGGTCACATGGTAGAGTGTTCCCTCAACCGCGTGCATCTTTTCGATCCATGTTGCTTCGTTCATTCCGTCCCCTTCTCTCCCGACAAATTCAGCGTGAAGCCCGCTTCGCCTTCTGGCACGATGCGCAAGCTCGTCAAATCCGCGCACGGCGCAAAGTACAGGCAGATGGACGGCTGATTCACATCCACCACGCCACCCGGCACGCCCGCATAGCCCGACGCGCGCGCCCATCCCGCTTCACCCGCCGGATTCTGCTCGTCGTTGCGGTAGATTCGCCACACGTCCGGCAGTGCCGTCCCATTCGGCAGTGCCGTTCCATTCGGCGCTTCGCAGTGCAGCACCACGCACCCGCCGAGGAACGATGCGCGCACATAGTCCACAACTGCCGTGTACCCGTCCAACGGAATCCGCAAGCCAGCCAATTCCGGGTGGACGTACTGCGTGTTCCCTTCCGTCGCGAACGCCACGGTATATGTTTCCGCGCGCTCGAAGCCGCCGCAGCGCAGGAGCAAATCCGCCTTGGACATCTGTTCTATCTCGTCCCAGCCTGCGCCGCACATTTCCAGCAGGTAGTCCTCCACGCCCGCGTCCGTCAGCGTGATCATGTGCTGCTCCGCCTGCTCACGGATGTACTGCGCCACGTCGTCCTCTTCGCTGAGCGCTTCATACAGGTCATCCGGCATGGTTTCCGTCTGCCAGACAGCTTTCAGCACGTCGATTTCGATTGTCCACGCAATCGGCTTTCCTTCCGGCGGCATCTGCCCGTTTTCGTCGAGCAAAATGCCTTCCGCAGCGTACTTTTCTCCATCGAATGTGCCGCCGAGGTCGGGCAGCATCAGCAGGCTTTGGAACTCGCCGCCGTAGACATCCAGCGGGTCAAAACGGTACATTTTGCCGTCGCATTCGCCGCATATGCGCACTTCCACCGCCAGCACGTCGTCCGTCTTTGCCGCCATCTCCATCGTGAACGCCAGCACGCTGCCGTCGTACACGGCGTCGTTGACTGACACAAACAGCAAATCGCTGTCATACCGCTCCTCCAGCGCGAGATAATGCGCCTGATAGTCCCCTTCCGTGCCGTCCTGCGCGGGGTGGACGTCGATAACGCTGAAGAACCGCGCCGCCGCCACGCCAACCGCCGTCAGCATCAGCGCCATCAGCACAGCGGTGATGACGATGCGCATCATCCGGCTCAAGCCGATGTTTCGGTGTGTTTCCGGCGCACGGTGGTGCGTCAGCGAATGCTCAAAAGCTGCGCGGGTTGCGTCCGGCATGTTTCCGTAGGCGAATTGGAGCTTTTCGCGAAGCTGCTGTTCGGTCATTGCGGTTACGCCTCCTTTCTGATTTTGGGGTGCGATTCGCGGGAGTGTTCCCTTTATTGTGTTGCGCAGGTGGTCGCTCCTGTGGGAGCGAGCAGAGGGGAATGAAAACAGGCGAATCCTGCGATTGCCCTCTGGACTGCTTCGGAGTACACCCTACTGGTGCATTCTTTCCCGTTGCTTGGGATTCCCCATATCATTAGACGCCGCATCCATCGGTTTGGTTGGCGAAAATCAAAAAAAGAGGAAACGGGCGAAAATGCCGCGCTTCCCCTTGATAGAACAGATTAGCCGGAGATTTTGAGCGTGCCAGCGTCCACAGACGGGCTGCCGATGCTGCTGCCCTCGAAGGTCAGGTCGCTGCCGACAGCGCAGATGCTCTTCAGCAGCTGGTAGAAGTTGCCCGCCACCGTGATTTGCTCCACGGCGCGGCCGCGCTTGCCATTCTCGATGGTGTAGCCCTTGCTGAGCAGGCTGAAATCGCCGCTGGAGGGATTCGCGCCCGCGTGCAGACCCGCCAGTTCAGTAATCACCACGCCGTTGCCGACATCCGCCATCAGTTCATCCAGCGACTTCTCGCCTGCGGCAATGTACAGGTTCGTCGGCGCAACCATGATGCGTCCGCCCACGCGCGCGGCATTGCCGGTGGAAGATACGCCCTGCTTGCGCGCCGTCTTGCGGTCGTGCAGGAGGGTTGTCAGCTTGCCGCTGTCTACGACCTTCTTCGTGCGGCTGGCGCTGCCCTCGCCGTCGAACGCGCTCGTCGCCAAGCCGCCCTTCATCAGCGGGTCATCGACGATGGTCACGACGTCCGCTGCGACATTTTCCCCTTCCTTGCCCGCGAAGAGGGACAGATTCTGCTGGGCATTCTCCGCCGAGAACACGCCCCAGAACGTCTGCAAGAGGCTCTGCATGGCGTCATAGCGGAAAATCACGCGGTATTCGCCTGTCGGCACGGGAGAAGCGTTCAGCTGGGACAGCGTTTCTTTCGCCGCATCCGCAGCAATTTTCTCCGGGTCAATGCCGTCAAAGCGGCTGGACACAGCCACCTTGCCATTGACCGCGGTGGACGCGCCGTCCTTCGCAACCAAGCTGGTGTAGGAGAAGAAGTAGCTGCCCGAATCCTGCAAATTCAGCCCATAGCTGTTGCGCAGGATGACTTCGCTGCTGGAGGAAGCGACCATCGCGCTCGGCACACGGACAATGCGCGGGTCAGCGGCTTTCGCCAAGGCTTCCAGCTTCAGGCACTTCTCAATTTTCGCTTCAGCGCTCGTCGTCGCGACGTCGCTTTCTTCCTTCTCGATGGTCGGATAGCGCTCTTCGCCCGCGAAAATCTCGTCCTGCTCGTCGGTTTCCAGCAGGGTGGCGGATTCCTTCACGCCGTCAATCAGCTGGCGGACGGCATCAGCGTCGAACGCCTCGGTGGACGCGCTGCCCATCTTGCCGCCAAACATGCCGCGCAGGGATACCCCGCACGAGGATGCCACCTTGTAGTCGCTGATTTCGCCGTCCAGTGCGCTCACGTTGAAGCTGTCGCCGCCGTGATAATATACTTCTGCCGGGTCAATGCCCGCCGCCTTCGCAGCAACAAGCACCTCATTCAAAAATTCGTTGACTTTCATCTGCTTTTCCTCCTTAGCGGCCGCCCACGGTGATGCTGCTGACGCGAATCATCGGCTGCCCGACGTCGGTCGGGACGCTGCCGCTCTTGGAGCCGCACATGCCCTGCGACAGTTCCAGTTCTTTGCCAACGCGGTCAATCTTCATCAGGATTTCGCTGCCGCGCCCAATCAGGGACGCGCCGCGCACCGGGTGGGCAATCTTGCCGTCGCGCACCAGATACGCTTCCGCCACGGAGAAGTTGAATTCGCCCGTCGCCGGGTTGACCGAGCCGCCGCCCATCTTGCGCGCGTACAGACCATTACCCATCGACGCGATGATTTCCTCGTTGCTGTCATTGCCGGGGGCGATGAAGGTGGAGCGCATACGGCTCGTGGGGGCATAGGCATAGCTTTCGCGGCGGGAGGAGCCGGTAATCGGGTGATTCATCCGGCGGCTGCCGAGGCGGTCCACCATGTAGCTCTTCAAAATGCCGTTCTCAATCAGCACCGTGCGCTGGCTGGGCGTGCCTTCGTCGTCCACATGGATTTGACCCCAATTGTTGACAAGCGTGCCGTCGTCGATGGCGGTCACGATGGGCGACGCAATCTGCTGGCCGAGCTTGCCGCAGAATTCGCTCACGCCGATGCCCACGCTGGTAGCCTCCAGCGAATGGCCGCACGCTTCGTGGAAGATAACGCCGCCGAAGCCGTTGTCAATCGCGACGGGCATCACACCCGCGGGACAGACCGGTGCATGAAGCATCGTCACGGCCTGCTGGGCAGCAATTTTCCCTGATTCTTCCGCATTCACGCGCGTGTCAAACAGTTCAAAGCCCATAGATGCGCCGGGCGCATCACTGCCGGACTGATTTTCCGTGCCGTTGCTGGCAATCGCACTCACGCGCAGGCGCGTCTGCACACGGCGGTCGGTCACGAACACGCCTTCAGTATTGCAGATGCACACATCCTGCACATGGTCGCCATAATTCGCCATCACCTGCACAATTTCCGGGGAAATGCTGCGCGCCGCCGCTTCCGCCGCGCGGAGCTTCTCCGCCTTGAGTGCCGCCTTCACGTCAGTCGGCAGGAGCAGAATTTCTTCCGGACGGGAGGCATCCCACGGCTTGAACGGTTCCACCACGCAGCCCTTGCCGCCGCGCACTGCCGCTGCTGCCTGACGCGCACAGTTCATCAGCCCTTCCCGGCTGGTATCGTTGGTGTAGACATAAATCGCATTCGTACCGCTGAACACGCGCACGCCCGCGCCGTGCGTCCGGCTGGTCGTCGCGCTTTCCAGCTTATGAGAGCGCATCCCCATCGCGTGGTCAATGCGGTCTTCCATGAAAATTTCAGCGAAATCACCGCCGGTGCGTACCGCTTCCTGCAATACTTCCCGTGCAACGTTCTGATCGAGCATTGGTGTTTCATCCTTTCCGAGCCGTTCCTCGCGGCTCATGTTTTATTATACCACATTCTTTCCCATTTGTACATGACCCGCCGGGAAACTTCGCGGCTGCACAATTTTCCACACGCGATTTTTTCGGTGGTGTGCGTTGTCTTGCGCGCACAAATGTGTTATGCTGAGGATGGTAGCGATTTTTCCTATGCTTAATAATAATTGTCGCAGTAGCGAAACCCCTGCGCAATGCAAAAAAACACTATTTATCATCATTGAAAGGAGCCTAATTTCCATGGAAACCATGCAGAACATCCTCACCCGCCGCAGCGTGCGCAAATTTGCCGACAAGCCGATTGAAGCCGACAAACTCCACACCATTCTCGAAGCCGCGATGAGCGGGCCGTGCGCCGTCAACGCCCGCGAATGGGCGTTCATTGTCGTAACCGACCGGGAAAAACTCGCGCAGATGGCGGAGGCGAACGGGCGCGTCGCGCGGATGCTCAATCAGGCAGCGGCGGCGATTCTTGTCTGCGGCGACCTCGACCGCGCTTTTCCGCCCGCGCCGGATTTCTGGGTGATTGACGCTGCGATTGCCGCGCAGAACATGACGTTAGCGGCAAACGACCTCGGCATCGGATCGGTCTGGCTCGGCACTTGGCCGGACGAAAAGCGCGTGAAGCGGCAGGCGGCGATTTTCCAGCTGCCGGAGACGATTGTACCGCACTCGATCCTCGCGCTCGGCTATCCAGCGGAGGATATCGACATGCACGCAGTGCGCCCCAACCGCTACGAAGAAAACCGCGTCCACGTTAACCAGTGGTAAGAATCGACCCGACCGCCGATATTTCCGGCAGCCGGGTCGTCTTTTATTCTTTGGATTCCGCAGGTTTTGCGCCGTCGCCCGGTGCTTTTTCGCGCTTCACGTTAAGCGGAGGCACGTCAAGCTCGCACCGCAGCGTCTCCCGAAGTTCCTTCAGGCACTCAATCAGCAGCGGATTAAACACGCCGCACTCGCCGTTCAGGATCATAGACATTGCCTGTTCGTGGCTGTACGCGGGTTTGTAGACGCGCTCACTGATGAGCGTATCGTACACATCCGCCAGCGAAACGACCTGCGCCGAAATCGGGATTTCGTCCCCCACCAGACCGTCGGGATAGCCGTGCCCATCATAGCGCTCGTGGTGCCAGCGGCAAATGTCGCAGGCCGTGCGCACCAGCTTCTCGTTGTGGTGCGCCGCAAGGTCGTCGAGCATCTTCGCGCCAAGAATCGTGTGCTGCTTCATCTGCTCGAACTCTTCCGGCGTCAGCTTGCCGGGTTTATTCAGAATTTTCGCGTCAATGGCGATTTTACCAATATCGTGCATCGACGACGCGAGGGCAATCAGGTCGCAATCCTGCGGGGTCAGGCGGTAGCGGTCGGTTTTGGCGCACAGCGTCTCCAGAATTCGCTCCGACAGTTGCCGCATATGCTGCACATGCGAGCCGTTTTGACCGTTCCGGAACTCCACCACATGGCTCAGGATGTTAATCAGCAGCATGTTGTTCTTTTCTTTTTCGAGGATTTGGCTCGTGACCATTGACACCAGGCGACGCTGCTTGGCGTACAGCTTAATGGTGTTGTAAACGCGCCGATAGACTACTTTCGCATCGAACGGGCGGCTGATGTAGTCGCTCACGCCCTGCTCGTAGGCGCGGCGGATAAAAGCATCCGAGTCCTCGCTGGATATCATGATAACCGGCAGATTTTCCAGCATATGGCTGCGGTTCATCGACGCCAGCACCTCGAAGCCGTCCATCACAGGCATCAGCAGATCCAGCAGCATCAGCGAAATTTTATCGCTGCCCGCGTTCAGAATGTCCATGCACTCCTGCCCGTTCGCAGCTTCCAGAATTTCGTAGTCGTCCTCCAGCATTTCCGTCAGCAGCGCGCGGTTCAACTCCGAGTCATCCACAATCAGGATGCGTTCTTTCCGCGCGTGCAGCTCATTCTCCTGCTCCGACGACTGTGCCAGCATCATCTCCGTCATAACCATGTTCGTATGCGTTTTCGCCTGATACATCAGCTGGTCAGCCTGCTCCACGGCCGTTTCCAGCAGGCGGCCATTGCCCATCACGCCGCCGATGCTAATCGAAATTTGCAGATTCGTGTACCCCGGCACAGGCGTATTGTGCACCGCCTCGCTCACTTGCAGCAGGCGGCTGTACAGGCGGTCAGCGGGGATGCCGGGCATAACCAGCAGGAACTCGTCTCCGCCCAGGCGCACCAGCAAATCGCCGCTCGCGGTATGCAGCTTAACGGACTGCGCCATCGTCTCCAGCACAACATCGCCCGCGCGATGCCCGAAAACATCATTATAAAGTTTGAAGTTATCCACATCAATCATGGCAATGCCCGCCTCATAGACGGTTTTGCACATGTGTTCCTCGTAATAGCGGCGGTTGAGCGTCCCCGTGAGCGCATCGTGGTACAGCTTGTCCTCATAACTGGACAGGCGATTGGCAAGCTTCTCGCCCGACTCGGCGTCAATCATCATGTCGTCGTCAAGTTTCTGCACCAGTTCCAGCACATAGCGCCCGCCCTCGACATGCAGGTAACGCGCTGTCACCTGATAGACATTCGGGTCATCGTATTCGAGCTTGATTTTCTTGCATTTTTCTATGTACGCCCGTAGAACGATGCAGTTTCGGCATCCCTGCGATGTCATCCGCCCATCCCGGCAGGGGCAGGCGCGTGAAGCCGGATTGTGCTTGCGCGCTTCAATTGTACGCAAGATATCCGCCTCGCTGATGAGGCGAACCGCGGTAAAGTTCTTGCGGTAAATGGCCAGCTCCTTCTCCATTTCCTGCATGGTAATCATCGGCTTGTCCAACTTTCCATCGGGCGGTGTGAAACCAGAGGTTGCAAAATCGGCAGACAAAATACCCCCCCCCGATAATTTTGCGTCGGAGGGCATTTCGCATCTGCCAAATTCGGTTCTTAGTGACACTTTAGCCATTCTTATACATTGGCAGGTGGACGGACTGTGCCTTTGCAATCAGCGACCTATACCAATGTATATTGTCCATTATACACTACTTTCGGATGGTGTCAAGTAGGTTACTTGTCATCATTACAGCGTTACTTCCCTGTTTTCGGGCGTTTTGTACATTTTTTTCGGCTAAATGCGCCATTTTTTCGTATTTTTTTCGAAAGCTTTTGTTGTTTTTCACCAAAAATATCGTTTTCGGAGGATTTTTACCCGTTTTTTGCATTTTTCGTCACATTTCGGTCGAAATAGTCCAGCAGCGATGCATATAGGCATTCGCGTCCCTGCGGAAAGACGTCGCGACTGCGCCGGATGAAGTCCTTCACATCCTGCCGGCGTGTATGCCCATCGGCAGGGCATGGATTCTTGACAACAGGCAGATTTTCTCTCCGCGCAAAGCCAATCACGTCGCGCTCCTTGACCATGAGCATGGGGCGGAGGACTTGCAGGTTCGTGCGGTCAAGGTGCGTCACGGGCGGGAAGCAGTCGTAATGCCCCTCCAGCATCAGGTTCATCAGGCTCGTTTCGATGAAATCGTCCTGATGGTGCGCATACGCGATTTTATTGCATCCAAGCGCCATTGCCTTGTCGTTGAGCGCGCCGCGTCGGAGCTTGGCGCACAGGCTGCACGGGTGCTTCTCCTTGCGGATTTCAAACACAATCTGGTACACCTTTGCATCCACAAAATAGAACGGCACGTCTAATCCTTCGCAGAACTGCCGCATCGTCTCCACGTCTGCCTCGCTGCCCGGCGCACCGCTGCCGACGTGAATCGCGCACAGCCCGTACGGCACGGGATAGAACCGCTGGAGGTGCTTCAGCCCTATCAGCAGCGTCAGGCTATCCTTGCCGCCAGACAATCCGACCGCGATTTTATCCCCCGCCGACACCATATCGTAGCGCTGCATACACTGGCGCAGCAGACTCATCAGGCGCTGCAAATCCATTGCCATTCAGCATTCCTCCAGCGTCTTTTCGAGTGTACGGCGTGCCGACACCGCGTTCTGCGGATTTGTGTTCTCCAGCGTCATCGGCAGATTCCGGCGTTTCGCGAGCTGCATCAGCGGGCGGTAATCCATCTGCCCCAGCCCCGGCGCAATCGACAGCAGCCCATCAAACATGTTGACATTCGCGATATTCTGCCGCGCCCATGCGCACTCGTCCGTGCCATCGGGCAGGAAATCCTTGATGTGCAGCAGCTCGGCGGAATCCCCCAAACGCGCAATCGCATCCGTCACAACTTCTTGCGCCTGATGGACGTTCTCGCGGTCGAGCAGGTTCACTGCATCAAGAATAACCCGCAGGTTTTCGGAGTGCACCTCCGCCAGCACCCGCTGACACCTTTCCGCCGTGCAGACGATGTGCCGCGTGACCGGCTCGATAGCAAGCATCATGCCCTCTTCCTCCGCCCAGCGGACGACAGGCTTCACGCGCTCAATAAACAGGCGCAGGCTCTCCTCCGTCCGGCACTCAGGGCAGGATTTGTAACCGATATTGGGCGCGCCGGTTTCCGTGCCGACCATCAGCGCGCCGATTTTTTTGCCAAACCGCAAATGCGCACGATAATTCATCAGCGTGCGCTCGTGCGCCGACAGATCAGGGCTGCACAGGTTCAAATAACACCCCAGCAGCACGCACCGTTGATTGTACTTCTCCAGCAGCCCGCGCACCTCATCCGCCAGCGCGTCCGTCAGCAGCTCCGGCGCATCCGCCATCTTAAACCCCGGCACGACCTTGCTCATCGCGATATGGACACAGGAAAACCCCTGCTCCTTTGCGTTACGCAGGTGTTCCTCCAAATTACTCCCCGCCGTATCATGCAGCCGAATTCCGATTTCCATGTGGATGCCCCCTTTACAAGGACAGTATACCGCATTTTTCGGGGGAACGCAAGGGGCGAATGAAACGAGGCGAAATCCCCCCTTGACCCTTGCGCGCGATTCAGTTGCTGACACTTTCAGGCTTCTCCCGCGTGTTTATTGGGCGAACGCGGCGGCTTTCGCAAGGCAATCCTCCACATCGCAGCGCTTCTCCCCGTCCAGCGAATTACGAACGCTTTCCAAGCACGCCCGCATCTCCCGAATCAGCTGCACAGCCGCGTCATAATCTTTCTCCCACGCAATCCGCCGCAAATCCTGCTCCACGCGCATTCGATCGAGTGAACGCTGCAATTGCTCCTTTTCCTCCGCCGCCGACGCGCGCCAAAGCAGCTCCTTCATGCCCTCCAGCATTTTCAGCACGCACGGTTCCGCCATCATCTGGGACGCGGCGCGGTTCTCTGCCTCATCAGGCGGATTCTTCCCCTGCGCGGGCGCAGCAACGCCCTCTGCCAGCAGCTCCTGCCGCACCTGCGCAATCATCTCCGGATGATGCTTCAAAATCGCGCGGTACTTATTCTGATAACGCAGCATCCGGCTGTGGTCGCCGTCTGCCATCCGCATGACACACGCGCGGACGCTCATGCCCTGCCCGCAGCCCGTCAGCACCTGACGCAAGAGGTCATGCGTCTCCGCCTCCGTGAAGGGAATGAATGCCTGTACGCGCGGCGTATTCTGCTCCTGATTCCGCAAACAGGCGTAATAGTAGTTGCGAATGCTGTTGGGCTTGCGTCCCAAGTCCACGGATAAGTCCTCGAACACTTGCCGAAGCGGTGCGCCGCTGCCCCGCGCCTCCTGCACAGCGGAAAACAGGCGGGATGTCTCCTGTTCCTGCCAACCGACACATTTGCGTTCTTCCATGCGTCTTTCCTCTCTTTCCTGCATCCTTTCCGGGTGCGTATTCCTATCATATCCCGGCGCATATGCGTTCATGCACAAAATGCGTACACAAAAAAGGCGCTCCGAGCCATTTTCGCCCGAAACGCCCAATTTCACGATTTGCCTTTTCTTCCCTCCACCCACTGGAACAGTGCCGGATACAGCACAATCGCGAACAGCATCAGCCCGAACATCTCTGCAAAGCCCAGCCAGTGCGCATCCAGAAGCAGATTACCCGCCGCCTTCAGTCCCTTCCGCACCGCCAGCAGCAGCGCTACGCCAACCACGCCGCGAATCATGCGCGCCTTGCCCGCACCCTTTGCATCAAAACCGACAAAGTGCCTCTCCAGCACCCAGCCAAGGCAGAAGCCCATCATCGCCCCCGCCGCCTTGTAGCAGTCCGTCACCATGTCCCACGGGTCAACCAGCAGCGTTCCGTCCGGCAGCACATCCATCGGATACGGCTTCACGCTGGTGTACATCAGCATCGCGGCAGACAGGATGATGCCGATAGTCGCCAGCAGCCAGTCGCGGTTCTTGCCGCCGTCCGCCCAGTTCAGCAGGTATTTTGACAGCAGCAGCACGACCAGCGCAATCATCATCCCAACCAGCACGTCCTGCGGCGTGTGCGCGCCGAGCCAGTTGCGGGCAAACGCCGTCAGCAGCGTCAGCAGCACGCACGGCAGAATCCACCATTTGCTGTACTTTTTCAGGTACGCCGCGATGTTTCCGTAAAAGGACGCTGCCAGTGTCGCATGTCCGCTGGGGAACGAGTAGCCCGTTGCCGTTGCCGCCGCTTCCGGAGCGATTTGCAGCCGCGCATCCTGCTTCCACGGGCGATAGACGCACGCGATATTCTTGATGAGCTGCGTCACCATCGTTGCACCCGCGAAGCACAGCCCCATCCGCTGCCCGGTGCGCTTGTCGATGCACCAGTAAAATACGACGATAATGACAACCGGCAGCGATCCGGCGGCAAATTCCGAAATGAAGAGCAGCAAGCTGTTGATGAAGTTCGGCGCTTCCGCCCGGAGGTTCTGCAAAAACAGCAGATATTCAAAATCCAACGTTGTTTGACTCCTTTGTTACTTAATGACGCTCATGTCCAGCGCCATCTTCGCCCATGCGTCCGAAGCGCCGCTCGCGCCCGTGACTTCCGTGCCGGGCTGATAATCCGGCGTGGTGTACCAGCCGCAGAAGGTCATGTGCAGGTAGGTCGGGGCATCCGGCAAATCCGCCTGATGAATCGCGCTGCCGTTCACATGGTAGGTCGTCAGCGCCGTCGCCATGCCCTCTACGGTGATGCGGTAAGCGGTAATCTTCCCGTTCGTCGCGATGACATAACAATTTTGCAGCTGTGCAGGGCTATCAACGCCGTTTTTGCGCATTTCCGCCAGCAGGATTTCGCTCGTGAACCACGCGGTTTTCGTACCGTCCGCGTTCTGTTCGACGCTCGCCACGTCCACCGGAATCCACCAGACGCTCTTTTCCGCGCTGTCCAGCACGATTTTAGGCGTACCCGCGCCGGAATAGCGAATGCCAATGCGTGCGCCGTCCGCGAACCACTCTATTTTCGCTTCGAGCTGGATGTAGGAGGAATCCCATTCCTTCTGGCTCGTCAAGCCGTCGGCGTTCGCCCAGAGGATGCTCTCGTCCGCCTCCGCGCGCACTTCCGTCAGCGCACTGCCCCATGCCGCGCTGTTCTTGCCTTCCCACAGCGCGTCCAGCACCTGCGGGTACACCACGCTCGTCGCCTGACTGCGCAGCTTCGGATTCACCGCGCGGCGAATCCAGGCGTGGCACTCACCGCCGGACGTCTGATTGTTCCCATTGTCCCAGATGACAATCGGCACGCCGTAGCGCTGGGCATTCTGCGCGACACAGTACGCCCACTTCGCGCGCTCGTCGTGATTGCCATTCGTGTTCGTCGCACCCGTTTCGCCCATCACGACCGGAATCCCCCGGTCAAGGAAGGTTTCCTTGATGTTCTCGAACACGCGGTTGATTTTCGCGCCATCCTTCTCCGGGTCGAACGTCGTCTGCGTATCCTGCAGGCAGAAGGTCTGCGGGTCATACGAATGCACGGACACGATGATGTTTGCCGCCGCTTCGCCATCCACCGTCGGCAGGGCAATCGCCGCCGTGCCCGCCGGGGAGCTGGTCGCCGCGTAGCCCGGAATCATCAGGCAGCGCTCGGCGTTGCAGCCCTTGGCGTCCTTGCGGATGGTGTTCACAAACACTTGGTTGAGGTAGTTGACGGCAGCGTAGCACGCCGCGTTGCCGCCCCACTCATAGTTCGTACCCTGCGCGCGCGGCTCGTTCATGCCCTCGAAAATCACATGCTGGTCAAAGTCGGCGAAGGTGTCCGCAATCTGCCGCCACATTGCCGTCAGCTGCTCGCCGATTTTCTCCGCGTCCGCCGCGAAATTCGGCTCGTTAATCCACGCTTCGTGGTGCACATTGAGGATGACGAACAAATCCGCCTCGCGCGCCCACTCGACCACTTCATGGACGTGCTGGAGGAAGTCCTCGCGGATGGTGTACGTCCCATCGTCCGAGGTATAGCGGTACCAAGTCACGGGAATGCGGATGGTGTCAAAGCCCGCTTCCTTCACGCGCACCATCAGTTCCGGGGTGATTTTCGCGTTCCCCCACGACTGCTCCTGCGCGGTCACATCCGCGGTATTGCCGCCGGTTGCGTCCAGCGTATTGCCCAGATTCCACCCGAAACCCATCATCTCGACGATTTCCGTCGCTGTTTTGCCTGTCAGCATGGTTGATTTCTCCTCGGCGGCTGCCGGAAGCACCGGCAGCAGCATGGTCAAGAATAGTGCAATCCATTTTCGCATGTTTTGCATGAATTTTCCTCCTATTGCTTATAGAATTGGATTGTTACGCAGGGATTTCGCTCCTGCGGGAGCGACCAAAGGGCTTTCCGATCGCCCTTTGGAAACCTTCGGTGCCCCTTCGGATGTTACAGGTCTGTTATGTTAGTTTTTTAGTTTGTGTGCTTTTGGTTGTTGAGAAATTGCCTTTCCCTTTCGCCGGCGGACGCATTGTCAGACTAATTCTGTTCGTTTTCGCATCCGCTTCCAGCACCCACACGGTCACGATATCCCCCACGCGGACGACTTCGCTCGGATGATTCACGCGTCGCTGCGCCATCTGGCTGATATGCACCAAGCCGTCGCGGTGAACACCGATGTCCACAAACGCGCCGAAGTCGGTCACGTTGCGCACCGTGCCGCGAAGCTCCATGCCGGGCTGCAAGTCCTTCAAATCCATCACGTCGCTGCGCATCAGCACCTGCGGCAGCTCATCGCGCGGGTCGCGGCCGGGGCGGGACAGCTCCGCCGCAATGTCGCGCAGGGTCGGTTCACCCACATTCAGCTGCTTCGCCAGCGCCGCGAACCCCTCCGCGTCCGCCAAGGTCAGCAGCTTGCCGACCGCCTCCGCCGGGGTGAGCGAAAAGTGCTTCAAAAGGGCGCGCGCCGCGTCGTAACTCTCCGGGTGAACGCCTGTGTTCTCTATCAAGTCCTTGCCGCCGGGAATGCGCAGGAAGCCTGCGCACTGTTCGAAGGCTTTGGGGCCAAGGCGCGGCACTTTCTTCAGCTGTGCGCGGGTCGTGAACGCTCCATTTTCCTCGCGGTACGCCACGATGTTCTTCGCGACGGTCGTGTTGATGCCCGCGACATAACTCAGCAGCGACACGCTCGCCGTATTCACATCCACACCAACGCTGTTCACACAGTCCTCGACCACGCCGCCCAGCGCCGCGTCCAGTTCCGCTGCTTTTAGGTCATGCTGATACTGTCCTACGCCAATCGCCTTCGGGTCGATTTTGACCAGCTCCGCCAGCGGATCCTGCAGCCGCCGCGCAATCGACACCGCCGAACGCAGACTGACATCAAACTGCGGGAACTCCTCCGCCGCCAGCTTCGACGCGGAATACACCGACGCGCCCGCCTCGCTGACGACCATGTATTTGAGCGCGTCGCCCAGCGCCAGCTCCTTCATCACCTCGACGAAGAACTGCTCTGTCTCGCGCCCCGCCGTGCCGTTGCCGATGGCGACGATGCCGACGTGGTGCTTCTGGATCATCCGCTTGACGGTTTCCTTCGCCTGTGCAACCTTGCCGTGGCTGGGCAGCGGGAAAATGACGCCCGTATCCAGCACGCGCCCGGTTTCGTCCACAACCGCGACCTTGCAGCCCGTGCGGATGCCGGGGTCAAGCCCCATCGCGACCTTCCCGCGCACCGGCGGCTGCATCAGCAGCGGGCGCAGGTTCAGCGCGAACACGCGAATCGCCGCTGCACTCGCCTTGTCGGTCAATTCCGCGCGCAGTTCCGTGTCCAGCGACGGCGCAATCAGCCGCGTATACGCGTCGTCGCACGCCTGCGCGACGTACTTGCACGCCGGACTGCCCGTCTGCTGCACGAAGCCGTAGCGCACGAGCTGCTGTGCCTTCTCCTTGTCCACGTCCAGCGCGACTTTGAGGAAGCCCTCCTTCTCCCCGCGGTTCATCGCCAGCACCCGGTGCGACGGCATCAGGCGCAGCGGCTCGCAGTGGTCGTAGTACATACGGTAGGTGCTGTCCTCGTCTTTCGCCGCGACCGTCGCGACCATCGCCGTTTGATGGTAGTACGTTTTGAGCTTCGTGCGGACGGCGGTATCGTCGCTGACGACCTCGGCGATAATATCCATCGCGCCTTGCAGGGCATCCTCCGCCGTTTCGACGCCCTTCTCCGCGTTCACATAGCGCAGGGCGATGGTTTCCGGCGCCATCATGTTCCGCTGCTGGAGTATCAGCGCGTTCGCAAGCGGCTCCAACCCCTTCTCCTTGGCAATCGACGCGCGGGTACGGCGCTTCGGGCGGTACGGGCGATAAATATCCTCCAATTGCGCCAATGTCGTGGCAGCATCGAGGTCGCTTTGCAGCTTCTCCGTCCAGACATCTAACTTTTGCAGGCTTTCACTGATTTCCTGCCGACGCGCTTCGAGCGCCCGCAGCGCCGTCAGCCGTTCGCTGATTTCGCGCAGCTTCTGGTCATCCAGCGACCCGTGCTGTTCCTTGCGGTAACGCGCGATAAACGGCAGCGTGCAGCCCTCGTCAAGCAGGCGAATGACGGCGTCGATTTGCCACGGGGCGGTTTGGAACTCCTGACAGAGCGTTTGTGTGATAGTCATGTCCTCACCTCAAATAATGATGCCTTCCAAATGATCCACCTCATGCTGAATCACCTGCGCGGTGAAACCAGAGAACCGCTGCACATGCCGCTGCAGCTGCTCATCCTGATATTCCATCAAAATCTGCTGATACCGCAAACACGGGCGCTCGCCGTCCAGCGACAAGCACCCCTCCTGCGCTGCGAAGGGAATCTGGCGATCCGTGATGACCGGGTTGAGCATCACCAGCACGGTTTTCCCCGCCATCACCGCAATGATGCGCTTGCGGATGCCAATCATGTTCGCCGCCATGCCGACGCACTCGTGCGCATGGGCGCGCAGGGTATCCGCAAGGTCGCGCGCAACGGGCAGATCCTCCGCCGTCGCCATCTGGCTCTTGCAGGACAGGAACATCACATCTCTCACAATCGGCTGAATCATTGCTTCTTCACCACCACGCCGCCAGTTTTCCAGATGCTTCTTTCGGGCACTTCACCACGCACGCAGCTCAGCGGGTAGATTTGGCTCTCCCGCCCGATAACCGTGCCGGGGTTCAGCACGCTGTTGCAGCCGACTTCCACATAGTCGCCAAGCATTGCCCCCATTTTCTTCAAGCCGGTTGCCATGCTTTCGCCTGCGCCGCGAACCGTCACCAGCGTCTTGTCGCTCTTCACGTTGCTGGTAATCGACCCCGCCCCCATGTGGCTGCAATAGCCGAGAATGCTGTCACCGACGTAGTTGTAGTGCGGCGTCTGTACATGGTCGAAAAGAATCACGTTCTTCAGCTCCACAGAGTTGCCGACCACACAGTCTGCCCCTACCAGCGCACTGCCGCGGATGAACGCGCAATGCCGCACTTCCGTCCGCGCGCCGATGATGCAGGGCGCACCCAGATACGCCGTCGGCGCAACCGTCGCGGTTTTGTGCACCCAGACATGCTCGCTGATTTCGGTGTATTCCGCCGGGTCAAGCGCCACGCCGATGCGCAGGATTTCCGCCTTGATGCCCGCAAGCGCCTCCCACGGATAGGTAAACTGCCGCAGGTAATCCGCCGCCAAAGTGTGGTTAAGGTCGTAAAGCTGTTCGATTGTCAGCATAATCTGCCTCCTATTTATTATGTTGATTGCTTTTTCGCCCTGCGCCGCCGAATCAGCCAGAGCACGAGCATCGCCAGCAGCAGCCCCGCCAGCGCGCCCGATGAGTCCAGCACCACATCCTGCCACTTGCCCGTACGCCCGGCAACGAAAAGCTGATGGATTTCGTCCGTCGCGGCATAGAGCGTACATCCCGCCCATGACAGCCAGTGCCAGCGGGCGCAGTAGCTGTCCAGCAGCAGCGTCAGCAGCAGTCCCAAGAGCGTGTACTCCAAGAAATGCGCCGTTTTCCGCACGGCAAAATCCACCTGTGCATATAGCTTCCAGTACGCCTTCCCCGTCAGTCCCTGCCGCTGCGCCAGAGAATCCGTAATTGGACGGGCAATTTTATCGCTGATGCTGCCGGACTGCGTGCCTTCCTGTGCCGAGAAGCCGAACATCACCAGCAGCAGGGTCAGCGTAATCAGCCAGAGGATAGCACGATAAAGGTGTATTTTCCAGTTCAAGGTTGCTTTCCCTTCCTGCGGCGAAAGTTACGCCGCGATTGTTTTATTTCGCGCTCCACCCCGTCAATTCCTGCCGTGTTGCATGGATTTCACGAAAAAAGGGCTGCCCGTTGCAGACAGTCCTTTTGTTGGATTATTTCACGCGCTCGCAGTACACCGCCACGCGTTTTGTGCCGCTAATGGTGCAGGTCACAAGCGTCAGGTCATAGCCGGAATGGGCAATTTCGTTCGCATCGTTGGGGGAAATCGTGTTTTTCTCCCGCACAACGTAGCGGAAAACGTTATTCTCCATGTCCGTGAAGGTAACGGTTGCGTCCAGCGCCAAGCTGCTCAGCTTGCCAAAGTGGTAGGTGTGCGCAATAATAGCGAGGTTGCCCGCGTAGGCGCTGCCGGAATAGCGGCACGGCGACACGCTCAGGTTCTCGTACGACCAGTTGCGCTGCACCGGCACTTTCAGCCCCAGCGACGGAATGGACAGCGTGCCGATATACTCGTGCCCATTGACCTTCTCGCCCGGCATTTCGATTCCCGGCACACGCTCGTAGAGCTTGCCTGTCGGCGCGGGCGTGGGTGTCGACGTGGGTTCGGGGGACGGTGTCGGTTCAGGCGTTTCCGTCGGTTCGGGTGATTCCGTCGGCATGGGCGTTTCGGTGATTTCCGGCGTGCTCGTCGGATTTGATGTCTGCGCGGCATCCGGCGTGCTCGTCGGTTTCGGCGGGTTCGTCGCAGTCCCTGCCGTCGGCGCGTTTGTCGGTTTCGGCGGATTCGTCGCATCCCCTGCCGTCGGCGCGCTCGTCGGTTTCGGCGGATTCGTCGCAGTCCCTGCCGTCGGCGTGCTCGTCGGCTTCGGCGGATTCGTCGCAACCCCTGCCGTCGGCGCGCTCGTCGGCTTCGTCGGATTCGTCGCATCCCCTGCCGTCGGCGCGCTCGTCAGTTTCGGCGGGTTCGTTGCAGGATTCGCCGTTAGCGCGCTCGTCGGATTCGGCGGATTCGTCGCAGGACTCGCCGTTAGCGCGCTCGTCGGATTCGGCGGATTCGTCGCAGGATTCGCCGTTGCGGGCGTATCCGTCACAGGGGTGTTCGTGGCGGTTACGTCATCACGCGGAATGTCGGTCGTCAGTGCGTCAGTTACGGAGGGCGTGGATGCTGCCGGGTTATCCGCCGCAGTGGCATCCGCCGTCGGTGCGTCGGTTATCGGCGCATCCGTCGCGGGTGTGTCTGTCGGCATCATCGTCGCGGTGACTACGGGCGGTGCAGCGGTTTGCTGCGATTCCATCTGCCGCTGAATGCGAATCTGCTCCAGCGCCATCAGCGCATCATCCGACTCCTGCTGCGCGCGGCTGGCATCCCACTGGTTGTAGCCCACCAGCGCCAGTGCCGCCAAAATCAGCACCAGCCCCAGCGTCATCAGCAAATTGCCCTTACGGTTCTTCATGCTCTTGGCTCCATTTCCGGTGCAGAATCCAGCCAATGACGAACAGAATCATGCCCGCGCCCGCCAGAATCGGCACCGGCCACCACAATTGCCCCGTTTCGGGAATCGGGGCGGTCGGGGTCGGCGTGACCGTGCGGCGGTTGGTAATCACATACACGCCGTTTTCGATGGAATATTCCGGCTCATAGTACACGTCAGCCCCCAGAATCTCGTTGAGGGTGTACACATGGTCAGCCGGTAAATCCTTGAAGATATGGTGCCAGTTGTTTTCGCTGTTCAGAATCACCGTGTCGATATGCTGACCGTCCTGCATCAGATGAATTTCAATCTGCACAGGGCGATATGTGCCGCGGTTGTCGTCGTCCCACACCTTGACGCACTCAAGGTCAATCAGCGCGGGCGAGCGCTCCAGCTTGATAGTGGAGAGGACGTCATACTGCCACTCGTCGTCCACATTGCGCGTCGGCACAGAGGTCAGGAAGGATTGGAAGCTGTACGCCCAGCCGCCGATGATGACCGGCGTGCCGGAAACAAGGTACAGACCGGAGTTGAGTCCCGCGAAGGCAACTCGACCGTTTTCGTCCGTCGTGCCGGTGAAATCAGGCGTTTCGGACGCGGTGAGGGCTTTCATCGCTTCGGACGCGGCTGCCCAGTCCGCCGCGTTCTTCAGCGCGTTAATGTCGATATTCAGGGTGCTGTACGGGCTGCGCAGGGCGAACCGAGCGTCCGCGTCCATGTCCGCCACCTGATACAGCTGGAAGGTCACGCCGGGCAGGTGCGCATCATCCTCGTTGTCATCCGCCTGAATGGCGAACGTCAAGGGGTGCGTCAAATCCACCCGTTCAAAGGCAAGCGCGCAGGGCGCAAGCAGAAGGCAGCACAATGCTGTCAGCAGGACAAGCGCCAGCAGGCGCGAGGGTTTGCGGCTCATCACGACCGCTCAGCTCCTTTCCGCTTCTTGTGTTTCGGGCTGGTCGTTACCAGCATGAGAATGAGGAGAATCAGCAGCATCGGCGCGGCGACAATCGGCGCGACGATGTAGGGGTCAATCACGAGTGCGTCCGCGGAGATGCGCACGGATAGCTGCGCAAGCGACGTTTCGACCCGGTGTCCGCGGACAAGCAGCCGGTGCGAGTTAATGCCGTAGGGCGTGCAGGTGACGAGCGTGCACAAATCCATGCCGTCATAGATTTGCAGTGCGCTGACGTCATGCGGCTCAACAATGAGAATCTGGTCGATTTCATAGGTCAGCACCTTGTCCAGCACGCGGAGGGTGAAGGTATCGCCGTAGGTGAGCTGGTCAAGGTTGGTAAAGAGCTTGGCGGAGGGCAGCCCTCGATGCGCCGAGAAGGCGGAATGCGTCCCCGGTTCGCCGGTCGGCAGGCTTGTGCCCTCGATGTGACCGACGGCGACTTGAAGCACGTTGGCGTTCGTAGAGTGATACAGCGGCAGCGTCACGGCAATCTGCGGAATCTCAATCACCCCGATGATGCCCGAACCGCCGACATTCATCACCGCGTCGTACTCCTCGCGCTCCTCGTCGGTCATGATCAAGCGATCAACGGTGGACTGTGCGCGGAGTTTTTCGTTATAAGCGTTTGCCGCCGCCCAATCCGCCTCGTAATCCTTCTTGGACTCCTGCTCCACCACCGTGTTGTAGGTGGCTACGGCACGCGACTGGTGGAAGGAATTGTAGAAATCCGACACGGACGGGTACAGAAGGAGCGCCAGACCCACAAACAGCACCACAAACAGCAAAATGGTTGTCATATTGCGCTTCATGAGCCGCCTCCTTTCTGCAAACATGCTTCATTTTCCCATTTGGGAATGCCGGGCGGCGGCATTGCGCGCACCGCCCGGCAGGGGTTTCATCAGAACATGGGGATGTTCAACGAATTGCGGGAGAGAAATCAGATTTCGTCCGCTTCGGCCTTGCGGCGAACGATGAGGATGAGCGCCGCGCCCACGAACATCATGCCGCCCAGCACGTAGAAGATGGTCGTGCCGATGCCGCCGGTCTCAGGCAGGGTCGCGCCGGACTTGTTGACGAGCTTGTTGTTCATCGTAGAAGCCGCCGTGAGTTCCATGGTTGCACTTGCACCGCCAGCAGCTTCCTTGTGGTCTGCCGAAATCGTGATGGTGACAGGATCCAGCGGATTATAGGTAGCAGGGACCGTGGTTTCCTTCAGCGTGTACGTGCCGTGATCCAGACCGATGATGTTGAACGTACCATTGGCTTCCGTAATCATTTCATTGTTTGCGACATCCGTATAGGTATCATTCGGCTTCGTGGTGCCTGCGACAATGTAATTGCCATCGGCATCCTTCCACAGCGGAACAACACGATCATTTTGGTCATAAAGCGTGAAGCCAGCGCCAGCCAGTTCTTTGCCTGCTTCAGCCGTGTTCGCATACTTCGTGTTGTTCACAACATAGGTGAAGAGCCACACATGGTCTTCCGGCGTTTTACCCATGCCATCAGCATTGGGGTTGTTGGAGTATTCCAAATCGACGCTGTTCTTGTTGTCCGTGCTGTTTGCGCTCGCGTTGAAGACCTGCGCTTCTTCGTTCAGATACGCCGTGTAAACAACCTCAACCGTAATCTTGTCCGTAACAAGGATGCTGGTGTTTTCTTTCATCACCTTCTTCAGGTCTTCGATTGTGAGCGTCCAAGACGGCTTATCCTGGTTTTCACCAACCTTGCCTGCGCCCTTCTGACCAGGCGTTGCAGTGCAAACATAATCGGTACCTTTCAGTGCGATGCCGTTCACCTTCACAGAATCAATCTGAACGAAGGTAATGCCCTTGGACATGGTGTCGTTGAAGACCAGCTTGTACGTCGGATAGTCATTATAATCCGCATTGACCGGAATAGTCGCGACCAGACGGAACTTGAAGTTTTCAAACAGCGCGTGGTCGGCACTCTCGCCCCAGCCTTCCGGATTCACTTCTCCGCCGTTCTTTTCAGCATCAGCAACTTCGTCCTGTACCTGCTTGTCCACAGAGGGCTTTTCAGACTTTGCAGTCGCAACGATGTCCTGATCCAGCACCTTTACAATCAGCAGCGTGGCAGCGCCGTCCTTGCCTTCCAGCTTTGCCTGATTGTCCCGCACAAGGTAATAGCCAGGGGTCAGTTTCTGGCTCTTGCCGGGGGCTGCTTTGGTGGAAGAGAACGTATCAACCGGAGCGGATTCAGCGTTCCAGTACTTCGTGATTTCAGCCAGCTTTTCCTGATTCGTGCCCGAAACAGTTTTCAGAGCCTCCAGAACTGCGTCCGGCACAGGATCACCAGTCGTGACCGCAGCAGTGTCGTTCTTGGCGTTTGCGCCCCACTTGACGCTCGTCAGCACTTTCGCACCAGATTCATCTGCTACAACATCAGCAGTGAAAATCTGGTATACCTGGTATTCGTGATCCACATCGTCCTTCGGATTCACCGTAATCGTAAAACCGGTAGCAGTCGGCGTATCGCCTTCCGTCACTTCAGAAGCGCTTGCGACAGTGACCATGCTCAGCACGAGCATCATGGCCAGCAGAATTGCCCAAAACTTTTTCATGGTTCTTCTCCTTTTCGTTGTCGTTTTTCATTCATTGGGAAACGTTTTGCGGGGATTACCGGGGTTGCCTACGTCGGGAGGTCTCCTGACGTATAGCTGCTATGCTTTTTTCATTCCTCCTCCCGTCGTTTTCTTCCCCATGTTTATACAAGGGCTTTCGCCCGCGTATACGGATTGAGCTGCCCCGGAAGGGGGGGCTGCCGACTGCTCAGCAGCCTTCCCTCCGGCGTTTGATTTCCTGCCCCAGCAGCAATGCCGCCGCTGCCATCAGCAGCAGACCGCCCGCCGTGTACGGCAGTGTACCGATGCCACCCGTCTCGGGCAGCGTGTAGGTAATGGGTGTGTTCGTAATCTGGAAGACGCGATTTTCGCTGTTCGCGGGAATCGGCGCGGTGTTCGTGGCGTTCGTGTCGTCCGTCACCAGCTGCCAGCCGCTGCCCACCGGGGTCTTCTCGACGACGTAGTAGCGGTAGAGGTTGCCACCCGCGTCATACGCCGGGAGATTGTACCACTTGTAGCCCCACCAGATGTTCTTGCTGCCTTCCGGCGCGGTGTATTCAACCACTTCGCCAAACTGCCAGCCATCCAGATTCTTCGCGACGACCTTCCCCGCTTCCGCGTCCCAGCCAAGGGTAACGGTTGCGATGATCTTGTCGCCGTCCGCCGCCGCTTCCGCGGTAGTCTGCTTGAGCGTCAGCGTGATGTCCGGGAGGTTCGCGGGATTCAGCGTGAACTGATTGTCCAGCGACGTCCAGACCTTGCGGGCGCTGACGTCGGTCAGGGTGTTGGTGACGGTGAGTGTCTTGACGTTCAGGTTGATATCCGGCCGTTCGCCGTTCGTCGGGGCAGAAGCCGAATGGACTTCGTTGCCTTCCGCGTCCACTTCCTTGACGTAGTAGTACCATTCGCCGCTTGCGCCTGTATCCTTGTCGAACCAGTAGCGCGGCAGGCGTGTCAGCGTCAGCGTTGCGGCGTCCGTCGGCGTATTCGTGCCGACCGTCAGCTTCACGGTGCCGTTCGACAAGACCGTCGCGTCCATGTTCGCTTCCAGCGCGCCCAGCAAGGGCGTGTAGCGTTCGTGTTGGGAAAGACCAGCGCCGTCACGCTTTTCGCGCCAGATTTGCAGGTACACGACGGTATTGCGGACATTCAGCGGCAGTTCGCTTTCGCTGCCTACGGGGAAATACGCCTGCTTGAACTGTTTGGTGATTTTCAGCTTCGTCGGCGTGTTGGTAATTGTGCCGATTTCGTTGAAGCCCAGCTCCAGCTTGCCGTTCGGCAGGTTGTTCAGGTAGCCCGCCCGCTCCACTTCGCGGATGATGAAGGACGCACTGGCGTAGCCCGGCAGATTCCGGATGGTCACGCGCCACGGTTCATCCGCCTTCGCCAGCCCCGACACATGCAGGTAGGGCGCGCCGTTAATCTGCACCAGCTCCGCCGTGAGCGAACTCGGCGTGCAGATAACGTTCTTCAGGCTGAAGTAGCTCTTTTCCAGCAGGTTTTCCGTTTTCCACTGCGTGGAGTAGACTTCCTGATACTTCATCATGACTTCAAGGTAGATGTCCTGCATCATGCCCTCTTCGCCGAACGTGTCCGCGTCCGCCCATTGCTTGACAATGCTGATGCTCTTGGGCACGTTGGTGATGGTCACGTTGTTTTCCGTCGTATCCTTGAAGGTGATGTAGAGAATCGAGCCGACGAGTTCGCTTTCATCCGCCGTCATCACCGGCGTGTAGCGGTCCAGCGTGTCGTTGCCGACGCTCGTGCTTTCGAGGATGTAATAGCGGTACTTGCGCAGGCTGCCGTCGGGATTGAGGGTCGTGTCGTACAACGGCAGGTTGTCAATGGTCAGCTTCCAGCCGTTTTCCGCCGACAGGACGTAATTCTGCTGGAACTGGTCGTATAACCAGTCGTAGTGAACCACGCCGTCGGAATCCGTCCAGTTTTCGCACCACACGTCGCGTAAGAGCGAAATCGACACCTGCTTGATGTCCAGCGGGTTCTGTGCGCCGTCGTACTCCACTTCTTTCGCCCACTGCTTCACAATGTTGAGCTTGCCGGTCTGCACGTTGGTGATGGTCGCGCTGGTGTCGATGATGGTGTACAGCGTTCCGCCGTCCGTGTTCGCCTCAGCCGAATCCTTCTCCGCCTCGTCAACACGGAAACCGTCCTCCGCCTTCAACTTCACACTGATGGGTGCTTTCGTCTTGGAGTCAAGTTCAAAGACATCTTCCGGTCCAGTAATCCAGCTCGTGTAGCTGTAAATCGGCGTGTACTTCGCTCCGTCCGCAATCACTTCGACCAGCTCGTAGGTGCATACGGTCGGTTTCTCCGCCTTGTCACCTGCTGCGATTGTGCCATCCGTGTTGTACTCTACTCTGTACAGCAGCAGCGATTCTGTCGTTTTCCAGCCATTCTCCGCCGTCAGCGTGATGGATTCTTGGTACTTTTCGTCTTCCATGCGGGTGCTGACCCATTCCGTGCCGTTCCAGACATGCAGCGTCGGAATCAGCTTTACGGTAACAGACGTGGGAGTTTCCTTGATGCTGCTGTCCCACAGCTTCGTCAGTTGAATGCTAACTTTACCCTGTTCGTACAGCGGCACGTTCTTCGCGTGGATTTCCGCCGTTCCGCCGTCCGCAGGCAGTTCTACCTTGCCCCACTCATGGACGTTCGTCGTTTTCTGCACGTCGCCGCTGAAGATGACCTGATAGCCATAGCCGTGGTAATTGCCGTATTCGTCCCACGCTTCGGCGATGCTGTATTGGTAGGGCATCTTCACCGCTTCGCCCGCCTCGTTGACCGTGAAGTAGTACTTCGGCAGGTTGGTGAACACCCACTCCGGCGCTTCCTCGCCCTTCAGGCTCTGCGTGGCGTAGAAGTACTGCGTCTGCTGCGCATCCACAATCTCCTTGCCGTCCGCGTCGTAGCCGACAACCGGCGTCTGAATCAGGCAGAAGGTCAGCTCGTCGCGGTCGATGAAGCGCGCCCACGTCTTGTCTACCTTCACATTGACGTATTCAATGTCGTAGTTCTTTTCGGTCACTTCCGGGAGCGTGTCCGTCAGCGGCTGGCGGTAAACCTCCTTGATGTCCTTCAAGTCAGCCGTGAAGTAGTCCTCCGGCTGCTTCGGGAAGTCCGCAGGCAGATGCTGCGTGCCGAAGTAGCCGTCAATCGTCGCTTCCGACACTTCGTAGGTGTACGCCCACGCGGATTTCACCGTGCCGTCGGCGTTGTATTGCGCATAAACCGACTGCGTTTCGTTCCATTCTGCCCAAAGCGCCGTATACGTTGCTGTGGTATCCAGCTCGATTGTCTTTGTGGCGGGCGTTTCCGCTGTCCAGCCCGTATCCGGGGCATAGACATGGCGTGTGCGCGTCACGGTAATCCTCGCCTTCGTGCCTTCCGGCGTGGGCTTGTCCGCGGGATTGCCGGAAGCGTCCAGCCACTGCTTCGCCACGTTGAAGCGGTACAGACCTTCCTTCTCGCTCGTCAGCTTGTTGTTCGTCACGGTGACGGTGGTGCTGGTGTTCGCATCGCCCTCCGTCGTCACGAAACCGTCCGCCGGGCTATAGCTGACGCTGAACGGGAGGGTGGCTTCGTTTTGGTACTTGACCTCCTCCACCTTGTAGCGGTAGCTTTGCCTGATGGGCTGATTCTGCTCGTCGAAGCCCGTCACAGCGTACTTCGGGAAAGTGCCGAACACGACCTTGCTTGTGTTCAGGCTGCTGATGCTCATGACCCTCGTGACCGCTTGGAAGCTGTCGTCCGCGACCCACGCGCCGTTCTCCTGCTTTTCGCGGGTCAGGCGGAAGGTCAGCGTATCCTGCATGTTTTCAGGCTTCGCGCCTTCACCCCAGCGCTTCTCGGCCTCGATGGTCAGCTTCGCGATCTCGTAGTTCCGCAGCGTCGCCGTGCCGCGTGCGTTCTGCGCGTCCGCCTTCGGATTGGCGGGATTCGCGTCCGTGAAGTACTCGCTCGGGTGCTGCGGGAGACCGCTGTATGCCAGCTGGCAATAGAAGCCGCTCGGCACGTTCAGTTCCCGGAGGCTGTAGGTGTAGGCGTGGGCGTTTTGGACAACGCCGTTTTCCATGGCGACCGTGTAGGTTTCCAGCCCCTCGAACTTGGCGCTCCATTTGTTCGCTTCTGCCAGCGTGACCGTGTCGCGGCGTTCCGTGCTGCCCTTCGTCCACGCGTCGTTGACGTAATCCCAGCGCGTCTTGTAGAGCGCGACCTGTACGCCGCCGAATTCCTCGGTAATCGTGTGCTTTGTGCCATCCGGCGCGTACCATTCCTTGGACAAGTCGATGCTGATTTCGCCGTACTTGTCCTCCGGGCGGTAGACGTTGGTCAGCGTCGCCGTGACCGTGCCGGTGGTTTTGCTGGCGTTCGGGTCGATGGTGTAGGTGATGCCGGATGTGGTGTAGCTCGGCACTTTGCCCTCGACGATGTAGTAAATGTAGTAGAGCTTGTTGCCGTTCGCGTCCGCGCCGGTGGATTCCAGCTGCGACCACTGGGTGTGCCAGCCGTTCGCCGCCGTCAGCGTAGCCTCGCGACCGCCGTAGGCGTCGTCCGGGTGCTGGCGGATTTTCGCCCATTGGGCGTCGGTGAACTGCGTGACCTGCGTCGGCACTTCGTCAACCGGTGTGCCTTCCGGGGTCATCGTGATGCTCACGCTGTCATCATACCCACAGTCTGCCGACCATTGATTATTCCAGCTTTGCCACCACTGTACACTGAAAGTTACCTTTTTCTGATACGCCATCGTTGTAGTGTAAACGAACTGTTTCTTCGACGTATCCTGCGGCTGCAAAACGATTTGTTTTCCGTCTACGCGAGCCACAATACGCCCGGTGTCACCAAGTCCGTTACCTGACAGGTTCAGCGTTACCGTAACCTCCTGATTTTCCGGGAACTGCCGTGCAATCGACGCGCTGCTGTTACCCTTCATTTCCGCAGACAGGATGCATTGCGGATTCTGCGTTGCACCCGTGTCCAGCACGTCGGTATACTGTTCCTGCGTCAGCACATAGCGGCGAAGCATCACGAGGACGCTGGCAGGGCGCGCATCCTCATGGGCGTCGTCGCCAGCCCAGTTCTTCTGCACCTCCATGTCGTGGCGATCCTTGCTGTTCTTCACCTGAATGCTGATGCTCGCAGAGCCGTTGACGGTGTGTGGGCCATCCACCACGCCTTTGATGCCGGAAGCAGCCATGAGCTCCTGCAGCCGACTCTTTGAAATCGTGCCGAAGTTGCCATTGTTGAGACCGTCCGGGTATCTCTCCGGATGTGCTTCGGTATCGTCCGCTCTCGGAACGATGTGGAAGACGACCAGCGGGCGATCCTCCAGCACGAGGTGGTACGGTTCGACTGCATGCGTTTCCGCCAGCATGTACGCGACGTTCGGGTCGAGGGGACGCTCGTTCAGCTTCTCCGAATTGTATTGGTAAGTAATCATACCGTTTTGATCCGTGTAGACCTTACCATTTGCGCCGCCAACCGCCTCGAACTTGTTGGTTTCCGTGTTCCATGCGTAGAGGGTGAACTCCGTTCCCGGCAGCAGCAGCGAGGTGTTCGCGCTGTCCACCTTGCGGATGACCAGATTGTTGTGGATGTAGCCGCCGCCCTGACTGAAGTAGTCGTTATTGCTGTTGTTCAGTTCGGTACTTGAGCTGTCTTTTCCTTCAAGGTTTGCGTGGTTTTTCAACGCCGGACTGATGCCCTTGTGGTTCACGTCGTTGAAGTTGTACTCGTTCGTCACCTCAGGCGGCAGCAGAATGTTCTCCTGCGCCGTGTATTCCAGAATCAGCGCCTTGCCGTCCGGAACGGTGACAGTTATGTTCAGCTTACGCGTGTTTACCGTCGATCCGCTAAAGCTCGGCGTTCCCTGCGCAGGATACTGGTAGGTTTTATTCCCTTCCTCCGTTTCCGTGAACTCCATCTTCCAGAGATACTTCTCTATCTCTGCGCCGCGCACCAAATGTCCCTTGCCGTTTTCATCAACGTTCAGAATCGGATTGCCGTTTTCATCCTTCAGCGCCTCGTAGAGCCTGAAGGAGCCTTCATCCAGCGTGACGTCTCGCAGATAGATATAATTATTTGGCCAGTTATTGCACCAACCAACAACGTCATACGACAGCGTATCTGTCAGCGTGAGGGTGCTGGAGCTTGGGCTTAGCTCCGCGCCGGCCTGGTTGATGTCGATGGTGTAGGTGATTCGCGCCTGCTGGTCGCCGCCCTTGACGCTGTAGCCCTTTTGGACGTTGATCGGCTTGACCGTCTCTTCCTCGTAGGTCAGCTCGGTCTTCTGCTCCTTGTGATAGAGCGCAGCGTCGTATCTCACGTCCAGCTGGTTGTTCAGCACGCCCAGCTTCAAACTGCCGTTCACCGCGTTTGCCAGGAAGTCGTCGGCAATCTTGCAGTGAACCTTGACGGTCATATCCGCCTTGCCGTTGAGGATCGTTTCCGAACCGCCGGTATTCTCATTCGGCTTCATGGAGATGTTGATTCTCTGCTGCTGCTGTGCGCCTTCGCCCACCGTCGTCAAATCAGCCTTGATGGAAATGCGCTGCTCGCTCCACTCGTTGCTGACCTCATAGCCATCCGGAATCGTACCGGCATTGTCCAGCTTCTTATTGACAACGGTCATCTTCGTGCTGTCCGTTTCGCTAAGAATCAACCTCGATCTGCCGTATTCGATGTAATCCACCACAATGTGCGGCGGGAGCGTTTCGGTCAGGGTGATTTCGTCGTGCGCCACGCCATCATTGCGCAGGAGGATGGTCCAGTACAACTCGTTCTCATGGATGATCTGTCCGTTCAAATCACCAACGCCATGGTTGCCGAATTTCTTCTCCACCAGGTCGTTCGGGGCGGCCTTGTACCACGCGTCTCCGTTTTTGCCCGCGTTAACAGCCGTGTTCTTGAAGTCAACCCAGCCAGTGCGGGATTTTTCCAGATAGATGGTCGTCTGGTACGGGAGCGTAACGCTTGTCGTCGCGTTCACATCCGTATTGGCGTCGTTCAGCACAACGCCTTCGCCCGTCGTTTCAAACCGGAAACCATAGTAGTAGCCTTCCGTCAGCGTCGTTTCCGCAGACACCACCATCGTGCCTTCATTTTTGCCCTGACTGTCGCAGGTCAGCAGCGTAATGGTGTACGGCACATTCTGCGCATCATGCTTTTTCACAACATCGAGGTTTTTGATGGCGTTGAGCAACGTCTGCGCCTGAGCCGCCGTCATGTAGTGCTGCATGATTTCTGTTCCGTTTTTCCATTCCACCTTCTTGTCAAGCGTATCGCCGAAGTTCAGCTTATACTGAACATCCTTCGTCGCCGGGAAGGTGTACGTCGCGTTCCACGCTACCGGATACAGACCATCGGTGTATTCGCCGTTCTTCGTCGGATCCGCCGACATACTCGCGTCAACCGACTTCACCACATTGTAACGCGTGTCCTGCCCTACGGTCACGGTGCTTGTCTTTTGTTCGCCGTCGAATTCCGCCGTGTTCGTAACCTGTTGATTCTGCGCGGTTGCTTCCACCGGCGTTTTGTATTGGATTACGATCTTAGCGGTGGTGTCCTTGAATTTCAGCTGCGGTTTGCCGTCCACGCCGGTTTCCACGGTAAAGTAATCCGTGTAGTTTTCAGCGGTGATAGGCGTGTTATTCGCCGTGATTTGCGACACATAGCCCTTGCCGTCCGTCTTCGAAAACAGCAGACTGCCGTTTTCGTCCACAAGCTGGTCGAACATCGTGTCCGTCAGCGTCTTATCCTTGATATTGAAACGGTTTTCGTTGACGGTGAGCGTCCACTGAATGCAACCCTCATTGCTGTTGTACCAGCTGCTCTTTTGCAGCTTTTTAATCTGAACGTCAGTAGGGTTGCTGTTAGAGGAATTCTGGGAATGATCCCACTTTCCGCCACTCTGCGCAGCGAAAGTATTTGTCAGCTGATCGTATTCACCGGTCATTCCGTCCTTGTCGAACGTGTATTCATACTTGATTTCGTATGTTTCATTTGCCGAAAGCGGCGGCAGCACATAGTCCGTCGTCATGGTATAGACCTTGCCGCTTTCGTCTGTCGTGTTCGCATAAACGTAATGAATGTGCGTTCCCGTCGTACCGCAGGCGCATGTGCCGTCCGTCTTGATTTCTGTCGAAGCAGAGTCAACAGCGGGCACCTGACTCCAGTTAGCGTTTGTTTTAACCTCCGTGACGGTCATGTTTGTCAGGGCAATTTGCTTATTCACCGCCGTCATGACGTCTCGAGCAGTCGCGTTCTTGCCGTTCGTGCCCTTTGTGGATTCGATTTTGACGGTATACTCAATCGTTCCTTTTTCCCAGTTGACATTAGCCCCGCTTTTCCAAGTTTTCAAATCGCTGAGGAGGGAGTTGTTGCCCCTGTCGATGTCCTCCCACTTCACGGTAGTCGATGCGCCACCGAACTTGATGGTCAGGTCGTCGTTGCCCAGATTCTCAACATCGTCCTTGCGGATTTCGGCGCTCATCTTCATGGTGCCGGTGCGGTCGTCATGGCTGGGGTTGTTCCGGACAAAGTCCATATACTCGTCGGTGAACCACATTTCAACGTTATTCGTTTCGGGATTGTACTGGAACTTAAACGCCGGCTTTTCATTGCTGAATTTGGCGTCCGTGCCCGACCAGACAGAAGTGCTGTCCGTTTTGATATGCGTATTCTCTGCCGGAATAATAATCTTGTTGCCTTCGCCATGGCGCAGAATAGCTTCATCCGAAATCTTGAAGCCCGCTGCGAAGCTATAGTTGTACGCATTGGCATTTTCCGGAAGTATGATGTTCGATACCGTAATATTGGTAATCTGCATGCCGCTCTCGCTGACGGCAGGCGGTTCGTTCGCCATCATCAGGAATCCCGGGTCGAGTCCAAGCGACGGCATCATCATGTCGTCCGGCTTCACCGCATCAGCGTCCATCGACGGAATCACCGTAAGCGCAGGTGTCGGGGACGGCTCGTCCATCGGGGCAGCAGTTTCGGCGGCGTTTTCCGTCGGCGTGGGCGTTACAGGCGGCACAAGCGTCGGTTCTTCCGTAGGCGCAGGCGTTGCTGTGGGCGCTTCCGTGGGCGTTGACGTCACTTCGGGAGCTGCCGTCGGCTCAGCTGTCGCTTCGGGGGCTGCCGTCGGCTCAGCTGTCGCTTCGGGGGCTGCCGTCGGCTCAGCTGTCACTTCGGGGGCAACCGTCGGCTCAGCTGTCGCTTCGGGGGCTGCCGTCGGCTCAGCCGTCACTTCGGGGGCTGCCGTCGGCTCAGCCGTCACTTCGGGAGCTGTCGTCGGCTCAGCCGTCACTTCGGGGGCTGCAGTCGGCTCAGCTGTCGCTTCGGGGGCTGCCGTCGGCTCAGCTGTCACTTCGGGCGCTGCCGTCGGCTCAGCTGTCACTTCGGGCGCTGCCGTCGGCTCAGCTGTCACTTCGGGCGCTGCCGTC